>OCVQ010000314.1_pt1 | contig 44591 bp, 41 predicted proteins | sample 1539061 | NCBI WGS metagenome assembly OCVQ01 (sample SAMEA3355526, study PRJEB22509) | marine metagenome | biome: marine; feature: river plume; material: water | place: USA | collected 2010-08-08 | depth 0.5 m | reverse complement strand
GTTCTTTTAACGACTTCAGCACCTCACTCTTTAGCCCGAGTTCCTCAAATGTCATTCTTTTATTTTAAAATTGAGTGCAAAGGTACGTAGAATTAAACGATTAATAAGCTATTTAACGAAAGTTGTACATTAAATATGTATTAAGAATCGCTGTTTTATTAAATAATTACGCTTATTTTGTTAATAATTATTGGATTGTATTAACAAAACTTCTACCAACCTCACAATTAAACTCTTATGAAAATATTCAGTTTAAAATCACTTTTATACTTCAGTATATTATTTCTCATCTTTATTCAAGTCTATCCTTACATCTTTGATGCGAAGATATTTTTAGGTGGGGATAACGCTGACTATTATCTTTTAGCAAATGCTCTAGCTGAGGGTGAAGGCTATGTAAATACACACCTTCCAGGCACGCCTCCAGCAAATCACTTCCCTCCAGGTTATCCATTCTTAATGAGCTTAATTATTCGAATCGGATTCGAGACAATGTTTGCAATGAAAGTATTTAATGGAATTTTGCTTTTACTTTCTTCCTATTTACTCTTTCATCTTTCCTTTAAATTAACGAAGAACAAAATACTCTCAATTATTCTTGCTGCGTTGGTTTTGTTGAATAGTAACATGTTAGAATATTCGACAATTGTAATGTCAGAAATTTCTTTCGTTTTCTTTACCTTATTAAGTATTTACCTGTTTATTCTGTGCAATGAACGTAACTTCAATTTAAAATCGCCTCACTTCTACCTAATGATCATCTCAATGGTCATCTTGTTCTACATTAGAACTCAAGGTATTGCTTTGTTTGGTGCATTTTTCATTTACATGGGATTCAAAAAGCAATTTAAACCTTTAGCAATTTTTGTCGCGCTCTCAGTGATCGCGATTCTTCCGTGGCAAATAAGAAGTGCCAACCTTGGAGGAAGCACATACATGAAGCAATTAATGCGCGTTGAGCCATACAACAATGATTCAAAAGCAATGGAATTTGGTGATTGGTTGGATCGAATTGGCGATAATACTGTACGATATATTTCAAAAGAAATTCCGAATGTTATTTTCCCAGTAATGAAGGTGGAGTATAAGAACCGTACAACAGGAAAAGATGTGGAATCTCCTACGAGTTATTGGGTAGTTGGTATACTTATAATTGTACTTGCATTGCTCGGGATTTGGTCTATGAAAGAATACCGATGGTTATTTTTATTGTTATACGGCAGCACTTTTGGAATTTATATGTTGTGGCCACAAGTTTGGTTCGGTATACGTTTCGTATTACCAATGGCACCTATCACCTTAATGTTCGCAGTGTATGGTATCTATTTTATTCTTCAATCCATATTTAAACCTGCCACTCCACTGATTGAATCTAGTAAATTCGCTTTAATATTTGCATTATTAGGCTTTTTACAAATTACGCCGATAAAGGCTTTGGCTGAAAAATCAGGACGACCTCATCCAACAAACTGGGCTAATTTCTTAAAGATAGGAGAATGGACTAAAGACCATTTGAAAGGAGATAAAATTGTTATTTCAAACCGTAAGCCAGGTCTTATTTATGCTACGAGCAAGCATAAAATGGCGGGCTTCTTATATACAACTGATAGAGAAGCAATGCTCAATGACTTTAAGAAAACTGGTGTTACCCACGTTATTTTTGAACAGCTAGGATTTAATCAAACAGGCTTATATTTATTCCCTTTATTTCAAAAAGAACCAGAAAAATTCAAACAAATACATCAGTTTGGAGCCGGAATAAAGAAAGATAAAAACGGGAAAAATTTACCGCCTACAAATGCTGCCTGGTTGTATGAATTTCTGCCAGAAATGGGATACCAAGGGCCATACAAAAATGGTGTTCGAGAAGGAAAAGGAAAGTATATTTATAACGATAAGTCTGTTTTGGTAGGCACTTGGGTAAACGACACAATTATTGGTGAAGGAGTTTTAACACGTACAAACGGAACTATTTTTAAAGGTAAATGGGAGAAAGGTAAAAAGCAAGGCAAATTCATTATTCATGACCCCGCAAATGATCAATTTATTGAATCGTACTGGCAGAGGGACACCGTAGATGTAGAAGGATTTATTATTGATGAAAATGGAAATAGAAAAAGCACTATTCGCCTTCGTTAGATGGCTTAGCTGGTTCTGAAAATGGAGCTTCAGATTCATTTAAAGAAACGTCATCTGGCGTTTCTTTTTTTGTTTCTTCCATCGTCGTTTCTTTTGCTCTCTCCAATTCTTCAGATGTTGGAGGAAGTTGAACCTTAGAATCTGGACGACTTGGTTGATATTTTACAGAATTATCTAAATCCACAGCCATTTGATCTAAGGGTCTTTTTACATCTTCAGCCACATCTTGCAATATACCTGTCAAGTTCAGGTCTTTTTTAATATCCCCGCCTGACTTTTTAATTTCATTTTGAATATCAGAAGAGGCTTCTTTAATTTGACGCATTGTTTTACCTAATGTTCTGGCCAATGTAGGAATGCTCTTCGAACCAAAAAAGATCAAAATAAACACAAGAATCAACAGAACTTCAGATCCAGCAATGTCGTTAAATATTAAAACCATAACTCAAAGTTATTAAAATAAGTCTTCTCTTCCCTAATCAACTTATGGAATAAAATTAAAACCGCCATTTTTAGGCTCGTAAGCGTTAAAAGTGCCCGTTGCCATTGCTACTAGATCATTCCGCTGATTGTATATTTTACCTTCCACGAACAACAAACGATTGCCTTTCTTTATGACATTTGCATCGGCAGAAAGCAGGTCATTCTTCAAAGCTGGACTCACAAATGAAATCTTCAATTCAATAGTTGAAACAATCTTATTTTCTTCAACCACACGAGACAAAGCACAAACTCCCATTGTTGCGTCCATAAGCGCTGAAATAGCACCACCATGAGCCGCCAAAGGAGTAGCTAAATGCAAGGAATGAACTGGCATTGAATAATGAACTTTTCCAGGAGCCAAAATCTCGAAATCCATCTCCAATAAACGCCCAAAATTGTTTTTTTCAATATACAATTGAACTAAAGGATGTTTGTTTAAATCGCTCATTAGCTATTTTTTACGTGAACATCCATTTGTGGGAAAGGAATATGCAATCCTGCATCTCCAAACTCATTATAAACACGTTCATTCATTGCGTAAAAAACATCCCAATAATCATCTGTTAGAACCCAAACTTTTACAACAATATCAACTGACGAATCACCAAGTGCCCCTACCCCTATAAACGGAGCTGGATCGTTTAATATACGCTTATCCTCCTTCACAAATTTGCCTAAAAGCTCTTTAGCGATTTTTAAATCATCCCCATAAGCAATATCAAAGTGCCAATCAACTCTTCGTTTATCTGACTTTGTGAAATTTACAATCGTATTATTTGCAACAGCTCCATTTGCAAGTATTATGACTTTATTGTCTACTGTTTTTAGAATTGTATTGAAAATTAAAATTTGATCGACAAACCCTTCTTCACCTTGGACATTGACATAATCTCCATACTTGAATGGTTTAAAGAATAAAATCATCACTCCACCAGCGAAATTGGACAAAGTTCCAGAAAAAGCCATACCTATTGCCAAACCAGCAGCACCAAGTATTGCAACAAATGATGTCATCTCAACACCAAGTTGAGTTATCGCTGTTATTACAACAAGTACTTTAATGATTGCCCGCGTTAAACTAGATAAAAAGCTAACTAAACTTGGGTCAGATTCACGTTTGTTTAAAATTCGAACGACAGCTTTACTTATGACTTTTGCTAACCAAAATCCAACTATAAAAATACCGATTGCAATCGCCAATCTTAATCCAAAATCCAAAATTGCTTTTAACACACTTCCTCCTTCTAATCCCAACCAATTTTCAATTTCCTTCATCATTTTACTTTTTTCTACAAAAATATAAGGACTTTTTGTTCTAACCTGCTTTCATTTGATTTAATTTAGCATATGTTTTTCTTTTTATCAAAAGTATTATTGTTTCTACTCTCGCCTTTTTTCTGGATGATAGTTGCTTTTGGATTCTTCCTATTTTCAAAAAAACCAAAATGGAAATCAATAGGTAAATGGAGTTCAATTGGAATATTTTTATTTTTTTCGAATACATTCATTTTTTCTGTAATCTGCAAAATGTGGGAAATCCCAGGTACGCCGGTTACCAAAGTGGAAAAACACGAAGTTGCCATTGTATTGGGTGGAATGTTTGAATTCAATTCAGATATTAATGAAATAAGTATTCGTAGACAGGGCGACAGACTGTTCAAAGCTATATCGTTATATAAAATTGGAAAAGTAGAAAAGATATTAATCTCTGGTGATTCGGGATACTTGACAGACAGGGGGCTGCATGAAGCAAAACAAATTAAGGAATTATTAATCACATGGGGAATTCCAGAAACCGATATTATTTCAGAAGAAATTTCAATTAACACCCATGAAAATGCGGTCGAAACAGCACACATCTTAAAGCAATCTTATCCGCACTATAATCGTTTTATCCTAGTGACTTCTGGTATTCACATGAAACGCGCGTTGGCTTGTTTTGAGGCGGAAGGAATCAAATGCACTCCTTTTTCAACTGATTTATATTCCAATCAATCTGGAAATTATCAATGGGATCAATATCTAATTCCAAATGGTGAAGTCCTATTTTTATGGAATAAATTATTCAAAGAAATTGTAGGGCATCTCACCTACTCTATAGTTGGTTATAATTAATTGGAATGACTATTAGCGATCAAAAACTAGCATTACGAAACTACATGTTAAAGCAACGCTTAAATTTTGACGAAGGCGCAAAAGAAGACTATGATAGTTGGATTTGCTATACATTAGAAGAAAAGATTATTGGCTTAAACGCAAAAAGAGTTCACGCCTATATTCCAATAGGCGCAGAAATCAACATTCAACCGCTTTTAGAACGTTTAATTGAACAAGGAATAACAGTTGTAACTCCAAAAACATTGGCCAAACCAATCATGGAAAATAGAGTATTGACTTCTTTTAACGATTTAGAAAAAGGTGTTTTTGGAACTAGTCACCCTGCCACGCCAATTGAATACACTGGTGGTTTTGATTTCATAATCATTCCAGGATTGGCATTTGACGCGAACAATTATCGCTTAGGCTATGGTGGCGGATATTATGACACTTTTCTTGCTCAACATCCAACGGCATTCAAACAAGGAATTTTCTATCCATTTCAAGAAGTTTCAGAAGTTCCGACTGAAGTACATGATGTTCAGTTGGATCATGTTTTGGTGAGGAAATAGTACTATTCGATAAATTAAAAAATATTAAAGAATTTTTCATCAACAGTACAGGAAATCATCTGTTTTTCTTCTTCTTTTTATCGTCTCCCATTGTTGGCGCAGCATCATCCTCCTCATCAGATTGAATGCGCTCTGGAAAGGCGTACGTTTCTCTTCCATGCTCATCATACTTGTACTCTTCGATTAGCACATCTTTTTTGAATACTCTTTTATGCTTTGTTTTTGCGTCAGGATAAAACTCCTCGAACACACCTTCCTTTAGTCCCTTTTTATAGTTTTCAGACGTTTGGGTAGAACCATCATAAAAGAACATTTTAAATTCGCCATTTTTCACTCCGGTCGACCAATGCTCTATTTTTAATGGTTTTCCATCGTCATAAAAATATTTACATTCATCATCTTTTTTGCCTTGCAAGTAGTTCAACTCTTCAATTACAACACCATCTCGATTGTAAATCTTAAACTTCCCTTCAAAAACACCGTGATTGTAATTTACTTCATTTTTAATTTTATTGTATGGATAATACGTTCGTTTGATCCCATGTAATACTCCATTTTCATATGTTTCCGACTTTGTAGTATCCCCATTTTCTTTGAAATACATTTGTCTACCATGCAATTGCCCCATCATGTAATTCATTTCCCATGCTAGCATTTGAGTACTATCGTAGTAATAAAGCCACTGGCCTGATTCAACGCCTTGAATATGATTTCTAATAACTTGCATACAACCAGATTGGTACTTTGTAGTGTCGATACCGTTTTGCTTGCCATTCACAAAGCTCACGCGGCGCTCTAACGTTCCATTCATGTGACATGTTTCGCATGTGCCTGTAAAAGGTTTGTTTCCTCCAGCAGCGTTCACTAAATCATCATTCTTTAGGTAAATCATGTCGGAACTTTCGTCAAATTCTAATCGCTGATTACAATCTACAACGCCTGCCAATTTACCGCATTCCCATGCAGAATAGCGTGGCTTACCTTTTATTTCAACGCCATTATCATCGTATTTTAAATAGCATTTTTTTTGTTCTTTGGCACTTGTAATTTGAGCTGAAACGGATATTGTAAACATGCTCAAGATGGCTATCAGAAATAATTTCATAGTTTTATTTTTTTCTTTGTATGCAAGTATTATTCCACAATTAGCTCTTCCAATTTGAATCTAAGAACATCAGGTATTTCAACTGAAGTATGCTGCTTGTAATTGAAGCACACCATAGTCGATTTTCCTTTCGTGTACAAAACACCATCCACTTTCAATTCATAAGAAAGCACAAAACTTTTACTTCCAATTTTCTCAACTGTAATTTTAATAATTGGAGTGTGCTGTAATAAGACCGATTTAACGTAATCTACTTCATTGCGTAGCAAAATAATCCCGTTTGTTGTCCAATCCCAATCCTTACCAAGTAATTGATTGAAATAATACATTCGAGCAGTCTCAAAGTAATTCAAATAGACAGCATTATTTACATGCCCCATCATGTCCACATCAGAAAAGCGAACTTGTATTTTCATTGGTTCAATCATCGTTTGTCCAATTTTTCATAACGTGAATTATTACTTATAAACTCAGGTACAATTTCCTTCATTTTAGAGACAATTGCGTCGTTGTCCTGAGAATTGAATAAGTCAATCAATTCTTGAACACGCTGTATTTGAACTTCATCTTCTTCCCTCGTTTTCGCAATCAAAATTTGAGGATGATGTGTCGCCATTGTGTTCTCTTCTTTTGCAAGTAATTCCTCGTACAATTTTTCACCAGGACGCAATCCAGTGAATTTTATTTGAATATCTTTTCCAAGTTCTAATCCACTCAATTGAATCATTTTCTTTGCTAAATCAACAATTTTAACCGATTTCCCCATGTCAAAAACAAAAATCTCTCCCCCATTTCCCATTGATCCAGCTTCCAAAACTAATTGGCATGCTTCAGGAATTGTCATGAAAAAACGAGTGATTCGTTCATCCGTAACGGTAATTGGTCCACCTTGATCAATCTGGCGTTGAAACAACGGAATTACCGAACCATTTGATCCAAGGACATTTCCAAATCGCGTTGTAATAAATTTTGTTTCTGAATTTGAATTTGCTCGTTGGGCATAAATCTCAGCAATTCTCTTTGATGCGCCCATCACGTTTGTTGGATTTACAGCTTTATCAGTAGATATCATTACAAATTTATCCACCTTATTTGCAACTGCTAAATCAACTAAATTACGTGTTCCAAAAACGTTCGTTAAAATCGCTTCTGATGGATTATCTTCCATTAAAGGAACATGCTTATAGGCTGCAGCATGAAAAACGTATGTAGGTTTGAATTTATCAAACAAGTTTTTCATCCGTTCAAAATTTCTAATATCGCCAATTACAACCTCAAAGTCTACATTTGGAAATTCATCTTTTAGCTCATTATGAATATCATAAAGTGGTGATTCAGCCTGATCCAACATTATCAATTTTATTGGATTATAGCCAGCCAGTTGACGAACCAATCCACTTCCGATAGAACCTGCAGCACCTGAAATCAGAATTACTCGTTCTTTCAATTCTTGCTGTATTCTTGCCTCATCTAGCACGATTGACTTGCGTCCTAATAAATCGTTTATGTTGATTTTTGAAATCTGTTTTGTAGAAAATTCACCGTCGATCCAGCTCTTTGTTGTTGGAACCTTTCTTACTTCTACTTTCAATCTAAGGCATTCTTCTACAACTTTACTTTTATTATCATTGTCCGGGGATTGAATTGCTATAATAACGAGATTTACCCCTTCTTTTTTTACAATTTTTTCCAAATCATTTGTTGGATAAATGGTAATCCCTTCTAAGCGATTACCTTTTAATTTTTGATTATCATCTAAAAATCCTACAATTTTCTGAGCGTTGTTAATATCCTTTTCAATTGTTCGTTTGGTAATTAAACCTGAAATTCCAGCGCCATAAATCAAAACTTTCTCTTCAACTGCCTTCGTTTTAATGGATTCTAAGTACATCAATTTGATTGCAAATCTCCCCCCCAACATTAACACTGTTGAGGCCAAAAACTCAATCATCAAAACTGACATTGGAAACAAGAAATAACCGTCGTAAAAATAAAAGCGAAGCATTCCTAATACTAAAAACGCAAAGGAACTTACCATTGACGCAAGAATAATTCGACGCATATCTTCTGTTGAAGTATGTCGCACTAATCCCTTGTGAATTTTAAATAGATAAAAAACGATGAATTTAACACCGAAATAAATCAAAATCGATTTTGATAAAATCTCCCATTCCATTTGAATTAAAGACTTATCAGCTTTTAGGTCAAAACGAATTAAGTAAGCAAACCCTAGTGATAATAGCGCCATGAACATGTCAAGCATCATTATTATCCAGCGAGGTGTATTTGATTTTGGCAAAAGCATAAACAAATATAAGAATTAAGCGTGTTAAGATATCGTTTTATGTATTTCCAAAGGAGACAAACTCATGTTTTACAAAATTTGAATCAATAAATTTTTTCAATTTTTTAACCGAATACTTAGTATTGCCTTTAGGATGACCAATAATCACCATTTCCTCTTGGTTCAAATTAATTGCCTTTTCAAGTCCAGCATTGAGCTTTTTAGCATAGTAGCCATCAGTAGAAATATGGTGATTAGAATAGTTCATTAGAACAAATAATTTTCGTCCACCTTGGCTCAAAAATGTGCCATCTCCAATCATTTTGTGCTTACTCGGAAAAAGTTTACCAAGTCCGTACAACCACCAATAAAATGATGGACTATAGCGAAATGATGTAATTGGAAACTCTGTAAATATGCCATTTTCTTCTTCTATACAAACATCCTCTGAAAATCGGTATTTCGACTTTTTGGGCGCCTCCCTAAAGTCAACATTATAATTCTCCGTTTGCAAAAAACCACCTTCAATGACACTAGAGTCGTTTACAATTCCAATCTTCTCAAAGTCTTCCGATAACTCAGAAAAAGGTTGAATACACCAACCACCAGCTCTAAACGTATTGACTTTCTTTCCAATTAATTCTTCTAAATATTTTGAGTAGCGTATAATAATCGACGTTCTTTCTTCAGCGGAAAAATCAGATAGTTTATAATTCCCGTTGACATTCATGTTCCACTTCCCGTCTTTCCATGTTGCCACTTCCCAATGCGGATGAATGTGTAATTGAACAGAATGGTTTAATTCAATCATCCTCAAAATCTGTGCTTTAACTGATGCTACTTCTGTAGCTAGTTCAATATATTTATCTGCCTGAATTAGATAGCCAATGTCTACAAAAAAAGTATAATGAACATTTTTAGTTGCCGCCAATTCGAATAATGTATTCGTTGGTTCCAGCATGCATTTCTGAACAGTTCCGGAGTTGTCTCCAAAAAAAAGCTCATAGTCAAAAGTCAAATAAATCTTCACAGTTACGAAGATAATTGATTTATGAAATGAATCAACGCAAAAGAGAATTAGTTATCTTAGTAGAATGAAAAACATTCAATTTCTACTCTTATTATTTGTTATATCATTTACAAACCTATCAAAAGCACAAGAAGTGTCGGATGCACAAATAGCTTTTGTAAATAAATTTATTGCAGCGATTGAAGCTCATGACATGGAAGCAACATTGAATTGCACTGATAAATCATATAGAAAAGAACAATTAAAATTCCTAGAAGGACGCAAAGAACAGTTCATCAATGAGCTTTTTGGAGGTGTTGATATTATTACGGAAGAATATGTTAATACTCGATTTGCAAACATTACAAAAATTGAAGTCGCAGAAATTATTGAACAAGAAGATGGTTATTTTGAATACATTTTTAGAATAAGAGATGGAGAACACGATTTACCTAAATCATTGCTTCTTAGAAAAATAAAAAATAAATTTGGCTTTATCGGCTCAATGGGATAATGGAGGAAATTGAATACAAATACCTTGTCGATAAAGAAAAATGGGATGCCTTAGCAAAACCAAAAGGTGAACTTATTGTTCAAAGCTTTATACACAATTCAAAAGAATGTGTCGTTCGAATTCGTATAAAAGGCGCGAAAGGTTTTTTAACGATTAAAGGTGAAACGAAAGGAATTACCCGCAAAGAATTTGAATACGAAATTCCGCTCGATGAGGCAGAAGAAATCATTTCAAACTTTACCCAAAAACACATACGTAAAATACGATATGAAATTTCTGTGGGAAAACGTACGTGGGAAGTTGACGTTTTTGAAGGAGCATTAAAAGGATTAATTATTGCCGAATTGGAAGTTGCGTCTGAATCTGAAACGTTTGAATTACCTGATTGGGTGACGGAAGATGTTTCACACGATGCTAATTATTATAATGCGGTGTTGATCGAGAAATGCTGATTCTAAATTTTTTCCCCATCTAACTTTCCCTTTTCACAATCAAAGACGGTGTTTCCGAGAAGGTAACTAAACCATTCTTCAAAATTCTCCAATGTGATTTCTGGGAAGTTTTCCTCTTCAATAGAAACGGCATAGATTTCATTGTTGAATATTTTCTTGAAGTTTGCTTTGATAACTGGCTCATCTTCAAAAAAATCTTCTTCGATTAAATACACATTTGGTTCAGAAAACTCATCCAATTCATACTCTTCATCTTGTTTAATTGCCCAGTCAATAAATGGCTGTTTTGGGCGAATGATGATGTAACCTCTATTAACTATTTTCATTTTTTGAATGGTGTTTTTTTCTCTTCAATGTAGTTAAACCAATGCGCTTTACCTCGTTTTCGTTGTTCAATCACGTAATTCCAATCTAATGCAAATCCTTGCTTTTCAAAGTAACTTTCCCATTCTTTAAAATCGAATGATTCGACTCCTTCAATAAATACCAATGTACTATCGTTGACCAACAACTGAAAAGGATTGGTTTGAAAAACGCGCTCCTCACCTATAAAAATAGATTTACAATTCTCTCCAAAACAATCTATCCAATTGAAAAATGCATTCATGACCTTGGTTGAATCCTTGAACGTCCATTGAACATAGCGAAATGTATTGTCGTCGCGTTGGATTTCAAATTTCTTGGTTTTAATTGGTCCTAGACGGTCTGGAAAGTAATTATCATCAAGGTAATTCAATTCTTTAACTTCAATTCCATGAGATTGAAAATCGTTTAAATACACTTGCAAGGTATCTGTTTCATTGATTTTATTTTCAACGTCCAACGAATCTTCATTATAACGATCAGATCCTTCAATAATATCATTCAAATCAATGACTTCATTCTCTTTATCTCTGCACGAAGAAAAGAAAACTAAAATTGACACTATGAACAGCAGTTTTTTCAATTTTACAGTTTTTTAAGCACTTCAATCGTAGCATGAATATCATTTTCAATGATATCCAAATGTGTCACAAAACGCAACATTCCTGGACCAAACGCCATTATTTTTATGTCCTTTTGAGCTAGTTTTTCCAAAATAACATCTCGCTGTGATTCATCTTTCAACACAGCTACAACGATATTCGTTTCAACGGGAATTACTTCCTTCACCCAAGTTAGTTCATTTAGAGTAGATTCCAATGCTTTTGCGTGAAGATGATCTATTTTCAATCTTTCGACATTGTTTTTCAATGCATATAACCCTCCAGCTGCTATAATTCCAGCTTGACGCATACCTCCACCAAAAACTTTTCTTACACGACGAGATTTCTTAATAAAGTCTTTTTTACCAATCAACACAGAACCAACAGGTGCGCCTAACCCTTTCGAAAGACAAAGAGAGATGGAGTCAAATTGAGATGCATATTCCTTCAAATCGATTCCATTCTCAACCATTGCGTTCATTAATCGCGCACCGTCTAAGTGCAAAGGCAAATTATTCTTACGACAAAATGTACTTATTTTCTTAATTTCCTCAAAATCGTAGATAGCTCCCCCTCCTCTATTTGAAGTATCTTCCAAACTCACTAGTTGAGTAACCGGAAAGTGAACGTCATCAGGATTAATCCATTGTTCAACATCACTCAGAGTCAAACGACCACGATTTCCTCGAATCAGGCGAACTGAAGCACCTGAATTTTTAGATATTCCACCGCCTTCGTATTTGTAAATGTGACTATCTTCATTGGTTATTATTTCTCCGCCAGGCTGCACATGTACATTGATTGCGATTTGATTCGTTTGTGTTCCTGAAGAACAATATATCGCAGCTTCCATTCCAAATAATTCAGCCGAGAATTGCTCCAATTCATTCACGGTTGGGTCCTCCACAAACACATCATCTCCAACTGGAGCATTGATCATTGCTTCTCTCATTTCCTGGGATGGTTTGGTCACCGTATCGCTTCTAAAATCAATCATTCGAGTAAAATTTATTGGTAACGAAGTTAAGAAACTTGTGGATAAAATTGCTTTATTTCAGCGACAATTCTTTTAATTCCAAAACCCTTTGAAATTCAGAAAATAGCGAAGCTTTTAGTTCGATTTGTTCCTTTGTAATCGGATGTAAAAAAGACAATTCCGAAGCGTGTAACAACATGGTATTCATTTGTAAGCGCTCTAAGAATAATTTATTCTGCTTGTTGCATCCATGCGGACGATCGCCAATTATTGGGTGAAAAACATGCGCTAAATGACGTCGAATTTGATGCATTCGTCCTGTTTCAGGATGTAATTCCATAAGCGAATAACGAGACGACTCAAATTTACCCGATGGAAAAGGTAACTCACCTCTTTTTATGGATCTAAAATGCGTAATTGCATCTTGCTCGGCACCATTCTCCTTTTTAAGGGGATGATTAATTGTTCCTACATCATCCATATGACCGCGTACGAAAGCTAAATATTTTTTATTTACTTCACGATTCATGAATTGTTGTTGCATGATTGAATTCACTTCAGGGCTCAATCCAAACAATAAAATGCCCGAAGTTTTTCTATCTAATCGATGGACTGGATAAACAACTTTATTAATTTGATCTCTCAAGATTTGAATTGCAAATTCATCCGCATCTTGTGCAATTCTAGAGCGATGAACCAACAAACCGTGCGGTTTATTTATCGCTACCAAATATTCATCTTGAAATAGAATTTCGAGTTCCATTACTTTTTTCGAGCAATCATCAATCCATCACGGATTGGAAAAAGTACTTCTTGAACACGTTCATCTTCATGAATCAATTTATTCAAGTCAATCAACACTTGTGTATCAACATCTCCTTTCTCAACTTCTTCGATAACTTTTCCAGACCAAAGCACATTGTCAATTATTATATAACCGCCTTTTTTGACTTTATCGAATACCATGTTGTAATAATTAATATAATTCGATTTATCCGCATCGATAAACACTAAATCATACTCTCCGTTCAGTGTTGGAATAATTTCCATTGCATCACCAATTCGACATTCAATTGCATTTTTATAGTCTGATTTCTGAATGAATTCATTCACCAAATCTTCCAATTCCTCATTTTTATCCAAAGTCAAAATCTTTCCTCCGTCTGCTAATCCCTCTGCAAAACATAAGGCTGAATACCCTGTGTATGTCCCAATTTCCAGTACATTTTTAGGTTGAATCATATGAGAAATCATGCTCAATACACGACCTTGGAAATGACCGCTTAACATACGCGGACGCAGAACATTTATATGTGTTTCTCTATTTAATTCGTACAACAATTGTGGCTCATTTTCAGAATGAGCACATACATAATTGTCAATTTTTTCGCTGATAAATTCCATAAAATTGGTTTGTGCAAAGGTGCAGATAAATAGAGGATTTCAAAAGCAACTTTTTAACTAATTAATCTGTCTTTAATTCAAACTTAGATTTAGCTAATAATGGTTTTTACCTTTATGTTACTTGAACTTAAGTTATATTAGTTTAATACTTGCTTATTTAATGAACAAACTACTTTTATACCTTGGTTTTTTATTGACGATTATAACAGCTGTTTACAGCTGTAAAAAACATGAAGGAAATTTTGCTCCTTATGTTGATATGGAGGTTAAAATGGATTTAACACAAGTTCCCTACGAAAAACTTTCTGATTATAATTTTTTCACTGGAGACTTAAAAAATCAAAATCCAACGAGCACTGTACTTCCCTACGAACCAATTAGCACTCTATTTACTGATTACGCATTAAAAAAGAGATTTGTTTGGATGCCAGATGGCACAATTGCTACTTATGAATCAGATGGAGAAATTTTAAACTTGCCAGTAGGGGCAGCTCTAATAAAGACATTCTACTAAGATAATGTACAACCCACTGGAGAAACAAGAATTATTGAAACAAGGGTGATGATAAAAAAATCGTCAGGCTGGATTTTTGCTGAATACGTGTGGAACAGTCAACAAACAGAAGCATATTTAGATATGAATGGAAGTTATACTTCAATTAGTTGGGATCAAGATGGTACTCCAAAATCAACAAACTATCGTATTCCATCCGCTACAGAGTGTTTAGTTTGCCATAAATTAAATGATAAACCTATTCCAATAGGAATTAAACCTCAAAACTTGAATTTTAAATTACCTGGGGATGAAAAAACTCAGCTTCAGTGATGGATAGCTGTTGGTTATTTAGAAAATAATGTTCCGAATAATATTGTCTCGGCTATAAATTATCACGACATGTCTAAATCTGTTGATTTAAGATTGAGATCTTATTTGGACATAAATTGTGCTCATTGTCATCAGGAAAATAGACATTGTGACTATCGACCATTGCGACTGGCTTTTTCGGAGACCAGCGACCCCGTAAATATGGGATTATGTGTGGAACCTGATGAAATCATTAATACGACATTAATTAATATTATTACACCTGCAAATAAAGATCGTTCCATGATGCACTTTCGCATGATGTCGACTGATGAAAATGTCAGAATGCCATTACTTGGAAGAACAATTGTCCATCAAGAAGGTTTAGACCTTTTAGAAGAATGGATAAATTGGAAAACAACCTGCAATTAATGTATTTATCAACTAAAATTACAACTATGAAAACAAACTACTATTTCCTAATCTTGGCGTTTCTACCGATTTCGGTATTTTCGCAAAATACGTGTGCAACTGCCCTCACTATCGGAGCAGGTATTCATTCAATAACCGCTGTGGACGGAACAGATATTCCTACTCCTATTTGTGCCGCAAATGGCACTGGAGCTACTGCTGGTGAATGGTATAAATACACGCCTACTGCTGATTTCTCAGTAACTATTTCAACTGATTTACCTGGTACAGCGGGAGCGGACACACGATTTCATGTTTATACTGGAACTTGCGGAGCTTTTACTTGCTTAGCAGGCGATGATGATGCCGGAACGGGGTTAACTTCATTAGCAACCTTCAATGTCTCAAATGGTGTGACCTATTACATTGCCTTTGACAATAAATGGTCATCAGCAGCACTTGATTTTGAATTGACTGAAACACCAATAGTTCTTCCACCTGAAGCTCCTGTTACTTTTACAGGAAATTTCTTTCCCGGGATTGGAGGTTCTTACAAAATTAGTATCGTCGATATGAACGGTGATTTCTTGGATGATATTGTTACTGTTTCGTCTAATTCAATTGAAATTCACTATCAACAAGTATCTGGGGCATTCGTTAAAACAACAATTCCAACTACAGCTGCTGTTAATAATCCGTCCTGGAGCATAGCTGCTGGAGATATTGATAAAAATGGATTCAATGACTTATTGTACGGTGGTGGAAGTGGTGTAACTTTTATGTACGCTAATAGCACCGGAACTGGTTATACACAAGTTTCTGGTTCGGAATACGTTTTTTGTCAACGAAGTAATTTCGTAGATATAAATAATGATGGAAACCTTGACGCATTTGTTTGTCATGATGTTGATCCCAACGTTTATTACATAAATAATGGAAGTGGAATTTTAGGGTTTAATCAAGGAGGCATAGGTGACCATGATGAAGGTGGAAATTACGGTTCGATCTGGACTGATTATGACAATGATGGCGACCAAGATTGTTTTATTGCGAAATGTCGTGGAGGAGCTTCAACAGCAAAAATAAATGAACTTCATAGAAACAACGGTGATGGCACTTTTACAGATGTTTCTGTTGCATCGAATATGGCCGATGCAGTGCAGACTTGGTCTTCAGCTTGGAATGATTACAATAACGATGGCTACATGGATGCAGTAATAGGAGCTAGTTCAACTGCTGATGGTACGCATAAGGTGATGAAAAACAATGGAGACGGCACCTTTACAGATGTTACAGCAGGAAGTGGATGGGATTTAAACACAAGTTTAAACATTGAACATACATCTTATGATTTTGACAATGATGGTTTCACTGATGTTTTCGGAGGTGGAAGTAAAATCATGTTCGGAAATGGCGATTTAACATTTTTCCCATTCGTATATCCATTTACAAATGGATCAATTGGAGATTTAAATAATGATGGATTCTTAGATATTCAAAATGACCAAACAATTTACTTTAACGATGGAAATGAAAACAATTGGATTAAAGTAAATATGTTGGGAGTTCAAAGTAACAGTAATGGAATCGGAGCTCGAGTTGAGATTTATGGAGACTGGGGTAAACAAATTCGTGATATTCGAAGTGGTGATGGCTTTAGACACATGAACACTTTGAATGCGCACTTTGGAATCGGTACAGCAACAGAAATAGATTCTATTATTATAAAATGGCCATCTGGTGTTGTTGACGGTTATGAAAATCCAACAATCAATGAACCATTTGTTATTGTAGAAGGATCCCACCCATTAAGTACATTGGAAATAGATGGGAAAAAAGTGAAAATTCACCCGAATCCAACAACTGATATCTTAAATATTGAAAACTTCGAAACGTTGAATATCAAAAACATGAAAATCATGACTAACCTTGGAGCTACAGCTATTGATTTAGATGCAACTCAAAGTCAATTTGATGTATCTAGGTTACAAAGTGGACTGTATATCTTAATGATAGAAACGAACGATGGTAAACGATATACAGAAACGTTTATTAAGAAATAGAAATTGATTAACATAAAAAAAGGTCACTGAAAAGTGACCTTTTTTTTTATCTAAAATTATTTGATTTAAATTATTCCAAATATGTTTTGAAAAAAGGAACCAATTTGTTTAATGCATCATTCATTTGATTGTCATCAAGTCCATGAAAAGCCACATATTCATAATATTCATTTGTAACACCTAAAGCATTCAATCTACCGCGCATCCATTGACTTTGATACAAAGGCACAATTGGATCTAGAGTTCCATGAAAAATAATTGTAGGCTGACTATTGGCATTTACCATCCAATATGGACTTACACCGTCATAAACCGCAGCATCCCATGTTTGACCGACATATTCTGCTAAAATCTCACCTACATTGCCTCCAAGCCAAATGTTATTACTATTGTACCAATCCCAATCACTAATAATACTAGGTCCAAAAAAATTACCGACGCATTTAATATTGTTGAAATCATTGTAATTGTATGCATAAATCATTGAAAGTTGTCCACCAGCACTTCCTCCCATAATCCCCATATTTGTAGATACCTGGTAATCATCCTTATGACTGATAATATCTCCAATAACAGATTGAATATCCTCCATCATCTCGTCATGGTGAATATTATTCGCATTGCTTGCCAAACGATAATTCATATTGACAATAGCGGCGGCTGGCCACTTGTTTCTCAATTTATTCACTACGGAATTCATCTCCTCTTTCTGTCCTCCGTACCAAGCACCTCCATGAATCATTACTATTACCGGAGTTGTACTATCCCTGTTTTCAGGTAGATAAAGATCATACACTTGTTTGGAATCTGAGCCGTAACTAACTTCAGCGATTATGGTATCGTTGGTACCATTACCGGTTGAATTATTCGGTGTAACGGGTTTTTTAATGCATGAATTAAATCCTGCAAAGACTATCAGTATAATAACTAATTTCATTGTTAATGTTTTCATATTCTAGTTTTTAACTAAGATTATCCAATACTAAATTAATCAATTTCAAATGATTAGACAAAAATAATACCAGAGTGAATAAGGAAACAAAAAAGTTGATAAAAGGTTAGTGTATCTACAAAACCGTCGCCTTATCTCTCAAAAAGAAATCTAAAATAGTTATTGCCGCCATTGCTTCGACGATTGGAACTGCTCGAGGAACAACACACGGATCGTGGCGCCCTTTTCCTTCCATTTCAACTAATTCGTCGTCTGCATTTAATGTCGTTTGTGATTTTATTATCGTTGCGACAGGTTTAAACGCTATTCGCATGGTGATTGGCATTCCATTGGAAATTCCACCTTGGATTCCACCTGAATAATTTGTTTGAGTTGAACCGTCTTCGTTGAATAAATCGTTGTGCTCTGAACCACGCATTGAAATACATTCAAATCCACTACCAAATTCAAATCCTTTCACTGCATTGATGGATAACATTGCTTTTCCTAATTCGGCATGCAATTTATCGAAAACAGGTTCTCCCAATCCAGCTGGAACGTGGTTAATTTCACAACGTATACTTCCACCGATGGTATCGCCGGATTTCCGTACTTCTTTAATCAACGCTTCCATTTCGGCAGCAACATTCAAATTAGGACAACGAACTGGATTTTCATCAATTACATTGTAATCAATATCATCTCCAAGCTGAATTGCGCCAACTTGATCAACATACGCCACAATATCAATTCCTATCGAACCTAATATTTGTTTTGCTATTGCACCAGCAACAACACGTGAAGCTGTTTCTCTAGCTGAAGAACGTCCTCCCCCTCTATGGTCACGATGTCCATATTTTGAATTATATGTAAAATCGGCATGAGAAGGACGAAAAACTTCTTTGATATGGTCGTAATCATTTGATTTCTGATCGTCATTTTTAATCATAAAACCAATAGGACTTCCGGTCGTTTTTCCTTCAAAAATTCCAGATAGTATTTCAACTGTATCTGATTCTTTTCTCTGAGTAACAATTGCTGACTGTCCAGGTCTCCTGCGGTCCAATTCAGCTTGAACAGCAGCTAAATCAATTATTTGATTTGCAGGAACTCCGTCAATAATCCCACCAATGGCATTACCATGCGATTCACCGAAAGTCGTTAATTTAAAAATTGTTCCGAAGCTAGATCCTGCCATATGGATTTAATTACAAATCATGTCCTCTGTAATTCTTAAAATCTCACGCACTTCATCCATTGTTGGAGCTTCTGCGTATGTTCTAAGAACAGGCTCTGTTCCTGATGGGCGAATCATTAACCAGCGGTTATCATCAAAGAAAAATTTAAATCCATCTATCGTTCCAACAGAATCGACCGTATATTTTCCAAAGTTTTTATACGAACCGTTTTTACAGTTTTCGATTGTTTTGTTTTTCAACTCTTCCGTAATATGTAAATCATTACGTTCGAATTTAAACGCACCAACTATTTCATAAACCTCATCAATTAAATCATCCAATGATTTTCCTGATTTAGCCATGAATTCCCAGATAATTAATCCCATCCAAATTCCATCTCTTTCTGGAATATGTCCTTTCGTTGCAATTCCACCTGATTCTTCTCCTCCAACCAAAACGTCTTCAGCAACCATGATGTCAGCGATGTATTTAAATCCAATTTTCACAACTTCACTCGGAAGATTGTAATGATCAGCCATTACTTTAACACGAGGAGTGGTGCTGAAAGCTGTCGCAACTTTCCCTGTCATTCCTTTATATTTGGCTAAATAATGAACCAATAATAAAATGATATGGTGTGAATCAATAAACTCACCTTTTCCGTTGTACAATCCAATTCTGTCTGCATCACCATCAGTTGCTAATGCACAATCAATATTTCCATTGTCTTTAATAAATGCTTCCAATTCTTGTAAGTTCTTAGCAATGGGTTCTGGTGCCTGTCCCATAAACGAAGGATTGTGCTCACAATGCAAGAATTTTGTATTCGGAAGTAAACGTTTAAGTGCATTCTGTCCTGCACCATACATAGCGTCATAGGCCAATACTAGACCTGAGTCTTCAATTGCTTTAAGATCAAAATTAGCTTTAGCATGGTCAACATACATCGTTTCTAAATCTATCCATTCCACCAATTTAGAATCCAACGAAACAGCTTCTAAATCAATTGTATTTGTATCCAAAATGATATCCTCTATTTCCTGAACTTTTCCTGGTGAAAGTGGTCCTCCATGATGTGATTTTAATTTAAAACCGTTATATGAAGGAGGATTGTGACTTGCCGTAATTACAACTCCTAAAGAACAACCTAACTTAACAGCCCCTAAAGAAACCATCGGAGTTGAGACAAATCCTTCTGCCATTTTCACATTTACCCCTTCACTCACAAATACCTTTGCAGCTGTTCGCATGAACAAATCACCTGCAAAACGGCAATCATGACCTATTACAATCGATGGATTATCAAAATTTTGCTTGACCCACTTTGCTGTAGCTAATGAAACTCGTGCGACGTTCTCAACAGTATATTCATCTGCAATAATTGCTCTCCAACCGTCGGTTCCAAATTTTATTTTATTTCCCAATTTAATCTGATTTTATTTGCGAAGATAAAAAATACTAATCTTCCCTTTATTTTAACTTGAAATTAATTTTATACTCTAAGCCTTCAGGTGAATTTTTAATTGTCTTTTCTCCTTCAATTTGTTCTATTAGAATATCAATTAGCATTAATCCAATACCTTTTTGTTTCTTGTTGACTTTATATCCTGGACCTGTGTCACCCATAGTTAATTGATATAAGCCATTGTCGCATACAAGACTTAGATAAAATTTACCTTTATCTAACATTGCATGTTTGTGTGAGTTACAAATAATTTCATTCATTATCAATGCAAGAGGCAATGACTGCTCAATCGTAAACTCAACTTCAGGTATATCAATTTTAACGTCTATTTCTGCAGTTTGATTTAATGAATACAGCTGAATTAGAGACGCAACTAAATCATTCATGTAAGAACGCATGTTAACCTTGTCAAAATCCTTATTCTGATAGATTAGTTCGTGAACAGCTGCCATTGTATTGACTCTGTTGATACTTGATTCAAATTCTATCTTTAATCTATCATCTTCCATTTCGGCCATTTGAACCCTCAATAAACTGATAATTACCTGAAGATTATTTTTTACACGGTGATGAATTTCTTTTATCAAAAGCTCCTTATGCTCTAGAGAATCTCTTAGTTGTTCTTCTATATGCTTTCGCTTAAAAAATACAGGGATTTCAAAATTTTGAACCTTTGACAGATCAACTATTTCGCCAACATATTTTTCTATTCTGTCACTTGGAGCCATAATAAAAACACAAGCATCATCTCCCTTTGCCTCGCACTCAACTTCCACCGTTGTTAACGCAATTCCAAAACTTTCCTCGCACCAACCTGCAGAATAACCACAATTCATAGTGCATACAGGAATTTCAGTTTTCTTTTTCGATTTTATCCAAGACTGGGCTTCAAATGAATTGTGGTGTATAAATTTTAAAAGAAAATTTTCATCGGGACTAGGATTACTATCGGCTAAAATCTCAACATTTGCCCATCCTGTAAATGCAAAATGAATTGGTCCAGCAGATAATTTTTCAATTGGTGCAGACAACCCTAATTTATTATGAAAAGCGACAGCATCTCTTGTTCCAATAACTTTCGCATTATCATACAAGAAGTTATTTCCTATGCTAATTGCCTCATGTTTAGGTCTGTCTGCGTAACGCTCAACAATAAAATCTATGAATTCATGACTAAGCGAATCTGATCTCAATAATACATAACGCTGACCTTGTGCTGTAATTTCGCCGGATTCTGGATCAATATTTAAATCGCTAAAGTAATGTCTAATTTTATCTTCTATATGTTTAAAGGCATCTTGCAAATCTTCAGGAACCAAAACAGTCGATGGATCATTATTTTCCTCGCACAACTCTTGCTTAAGTAGTTTTAATTCCTTTTCAAGTTGATCAATTTTCTTTTTTAAAGCCTCTTTTTTCACAGTAAAAATTAAAAATGCCTCATGTTTTCATGAGGCAAATTATTATTTTTTAAACTCGCTTATCGTTTTTTCGATGATGGAAACACATTCCATCAATTGTTCCTCAGTCATTACCAAAGGAGGTGCAAATCGAATAATATTTCCGTGTGTTGGCTTTGCTAATAATCCATTCTCTTTAAGCGAAATACACAAATCCATTGCTGTTGAACTATCTTCAGTGTCATTTACAATAATTGCATTCAATAAACCTTTACCACGTACTTTAAGTACCAAATCGGTTTTTTCAATTATACGATTCATTTCAGCTCTAAAAATATGCCCTAATCGCTCTGCATTTTCAGCCAATTTTTCGTCTGAAACAACTTCTAATGCTGCAATTGCGACTTTGGCAGCAACTGGGTTCCCACCAAAAGTAGAGCCATGTTCCCCTGGATGGATTACCTCCATAATTTCATTGTTTGCAAAAACAGCTGACACTGGATATGCTCCGCCAGAAAGCGCTTTCCCCAGTATCAAAATGTCTGGTTTTACATTTTCGTGATCAACAGCCAACAATCTTCCTGTTCTTGCCACACCTGTTTGAACTTCATCCGCAATAAACAATGTACCATTTGCAGCGCATAATTCTTTTGCTTTCGCCAGGTAACCATCACTAGGTACATAAACTCCAGCTTCACCTTGTATTGGTTCAACTAAAAATCCTGCGATGTTATCCTGTTTCAATGCTTCTGATAATGCTTCAATATTATTATAAGGAATTCGAATAAATCCTGGTGTAAAAGGTCCAAAATTCTTTTGTGCCACTGGATCATTTGAAAATGAAACAATTGTTGTCGTACGCCCGTGAAAATTATTTTCACAAACTATTATTTTTGCCGCATCTTGTGGAATACCTTTTTTCTCATATGCCCATTTACGACACAATTTAATTGCTGTCTCAACTGCTTCGGCTCCTGTATTCATTGGTAATACTTTATCAAAACCGAAATATTCCGTTACAAATTTCTCGTAAGGCCCTAAAGAATCATTGTAAAATGCACGTGAAGTCAAAGTCAAACGTTTTGCTTGATCAATCATAGCTCCAACAATTTTCGGGTGACAGTGACCTTGGTTTACTGCAGAATATGCTGATAAAAAATCATAATACTGTTTACCTTCAACATCCCACACATGGACCCCTTCACCTCTTTTTAACACTACTTCCAGCGGATGATAATTGTGCGCACCATGTTTGTCTTCCATTGAAATTAAGTCTTTCGACGTTAATTGTTTCATTGTTGATATCATTTTATTTGATTTGAGTCATTTGTTCATTCCGGAGAACTATTATCCTTTCCTCATTCCGGGGGAGAGAAATCATCCACGTATCACAAAAATAGCAGTTAAAGAACAAATTATCAACAATTAATGGATTAAATAAGGTTATATTGACAAACACCAATTAATTCCGATTTAGAATCAATTATTACTGATACTGAATTAAATTTGAGAAAAGAATCATTATTACCTATTGTCTAAAAATTGAATAGTTCTATTGATTTAGCACCTCTTTTTTTCCATTACTGTACTTAATCATAAATACACTTTCAATTGAAATAGAGCGCAGCGGTCCCTGCAAATGATCGGCTGACTTATATTTTATTGTATTCTCAGTAATTTCAATCACTTCAACCTCTAATTCATCCCCAGACTTGGTAATAATAACATCCACCTTATTGGAATTTTCATCCGATTCAACCTCTTTTTCAAGTTCAGTATGTAAGGAAGCATTGTTAAAAATATCCTGAATAATTGTCTTCAGAGTTGCCGGTACTGTTTTTTTGCGCTTATCGACTATTCCTAAAGGAATTTTTTGTAAAACGGTATTACCATAAATTTCCTCTCCATTTTTGGAATAGATTATTGTTTGAATATCCACTACATATTCAATTTTCATTACCCCATCAAATATCAAATTATTTAGTTTTAAAACTAGCACTTTGTCAAATGATGAGTTTTTAATTTTATAGGTTAAATCCCCCTTTGATTCATATGGCGAAACATCAATAAAACCAACTTTATTATTGTTCGCATTAAAGGCATTTCCGATTTTATTTTCCAAAATTTCAACTAGTGTTTTTTGACTTTTCGTTAAATGTCCATATGCTATTCCTGTCATTGATCTTGTATAACCTAGAAATGTTTCAGGCTGAGATTTATCAGCTACCATTTCACGTTGATCCCAAATTACAATTCCCAAATTCTTACAGTTGAGTTTATTCAATTCTAGCGTAATCTGTTCAATTGCCAACCTACCTGCATTACTATTAAAAGCATTAGAAAAAATGAATAATGTAAAAAGTGCCTGAGTTATTAATTTCATCTTAAGTGTTTTTTACAAAAATAAACATTTATTTATTTTTTGATTTTCGACAGAACTCTTACGAGCACTAGTTGTCAATAACTAAATCGAAAAAAAAAATCTCAAAAATGAAATGGCTAATTCATTTTTATTTGGAATAATCAAAAAACTTATCATAAATTTGCCCTCGAAATGAGAAACATGAATATTATTCCATCTATTATTGAGGTCGTAGCAATTAGCTGCGGGCAGTAAGGATGGTATATTAAAAAATATAGATTGAAGCCATCCATTAGGATGGCTTTTTTTTTGAAATAAACAATTGAAATGAAACAGTTAGGAAACACAATTATTATCGCAGTCATTATTATTATTTGCACTCTCAAGGTGTGAGACTGGGACGATATTATATATAACGCTAAGCCCTTCTCACATTGAGAAGGGCTTTTTTTTTGAACTTAATTAAAACAAACAATATGTATTACAATGACAAAACAATCCTCTTTTTAGATGGAAAATGGGTAAAGGCGAATGAAGCTTCTACAGATTTATTCTCCCAAACATTACACTACGGTTCTGGTGTATTCGAAGGTATTCGATCTTATGAAACGGAAGATGGCGCTTTGGTGTTCAAAGCAAAAGAGCATTACGAGCGATTGCACTATTCCGCTGAAAAGATGCATATCAATTTAAAGTACAGTGTTGAAGAATTAACTGCACTTACCTATGAACTACTCGAGAAAAACAACCTACAAAATGCCTACATCCGACCGTTGGTTTATTTAGGACAAAACATGTCACTTCAACCAACTGAAGAAGTACATGTAATGCTATGCGCATGGAATTGGGAAAGATACTTAGGTAACCATCAATTGAAATTAATGACATCTTCTTTTCAACGGCCAAATCCAAAATCGTGTTTTGTGGAAGCAAAAGTAACTGGACATTACACCAATTCAATATTAGCCACAACTGAAGCAAAAAAGAAAGGTTTTGACGAGGCATTATTACTTGATATGAACGAAAACGTTGCTGAAGGCCCTGGAGCTAACTTCTTTTATGAAAAAGATGACAAACTCTACACTGCACCTTTAGGTAATATACTCGCTGGTATCACAAGACAAACAATTTTTGAATTAGCCCAAGAACTTGGTATTGAGGTAATTGAAAAATACTTCACTCCTAAAGATGTTTATGAAGCTGATGGAGCTTTCTTCACTGGAACAGCTGCTGAAATAGCAGGAATTGAAAGTCTTGATGGCTATAAATTCAAACTAAAATGGGAAGACACTTTAGGATCAACTCTTTCGACAGCCTATCTGAACAGAGTGCAAAAAAAAGAATACAAAAATTTTGAATTGGTATGAAACTAAATAAATACAGTTGTCGCGTAACGCAAGATGATTCACAACCAGCAGCAAAAGCAATGCTTCATGCAATAGGGTTAACAAAAGAAGACTTCGCAAAACCATTTGTTGGAATAGCAAGCACAGGTTACGAAGGAAATCCATGTAACATGCACCTGAATGACCTTGCTAAAAAGGTGAAAGAAGGTACTTTAAATGAAAACCTCGTTGGATTAATTTTCAATACGATTGGGGTTAGTGACGGAATTTCGATGGGAACTCCTGGAATGCGCTATTCTTTACCGTCTAGAGATGTTATTGCAGATTCTATGGAAACTGTCGTTGAAGGAATGTCTTATGACGGACTTGTAACAGTTGTCGGATGCGACAAAAATATGCCTGGTGCATTAATGGCAATGATTCGTGTAAATAAACCAAGCGTTCTAGTTTATGGCGGAACGATTGCGTCTGGATGTCACGAAGGTAAAAAATTGGATGTTGTTTCTGCTTTTGAAGCTTGGGGACAGAAAAACGCTGGTAAGATAGACGATACTGAATATCAAAATGTAATTGAAAAAGCTTGTCCTGGCGCTGGAGCTTGCGGTGGAATGTATACTGCAAACACAATGGCTTCGGCAATCGAAGCGCTGGGAATGTCTCTACCCTTTAATTCATCAAATCCAGCTTTATCTGATGAGAAAAAGAATGAAAGTGTTCGCGCTGGAGAGGCGATGCGATTGTTATTAGAACGAGATATCAAACCAAGAGATATTGTCACGAAAAAATCACTCGAGAACGCAATCCGATTGGTAACTGTGCTTGGCGGTTCTACAAATGCAGTGCTTCACTTTTTAGCAATTGCCAGCACTGCTGAAGTTGAATTTACATTGGATGACTTTCAAAGAATCTCTGATACAACTCCTTTCCTTGCCGACCTAAAACCAAGTGGAAAATATTTAATGGAAGATGTCCATGCAATTGGTGGGATTCCAGCAGTTTTGAAATATTTATTGGAAGAAGGATTATTGCATGGCGATTGTTTAACTGTTACAGGGAAAACACTGGCCGAGAATTTAGCAGAAGTGAAATCTCTTACTGAAGGTCAAGATGTAATAAAGCCACTGAGCAATCCAATAAAAGCAACGGGACATTTGAGAATTTTGAAAGGTAATTTATCTCCAACTGGTGCTGTTGCAAAAATAACAGGAAAAGAAGGTTTGAACTTCACTGGAACAGCTCGAGTGTTCAATTCAGAATACGAAGCTAACGATGGAATAAAAGCTGGAAAAGTAGTTAAGGGTGATGTAGTTGTTATACGATATGAAGGACCCCAAGGCGGACCAGGGATGCCTGAAATGCTAAAACCAACAGCAGCTATTATTGGAGCAGGATTAGGAAATGATGTTGCTCTCATAACAGACGGTAGATTTTCAGGTGGAACACATGGTTTCGTCGTTGGACATATATCTCCTGAAGCTCAGGTAGGTGGACCAATTGCCTTTGTAAAAGATGGTGATCTAATTACTATCGATGCGACTCTCAATTCTATAACATTTAATGTCTCAGAGGTAGAGTTGGAAGAACGAAAAAAGGATTGGAAGGCACCAGAATTAAAGTTTAAACGCGGCGTGTTAAGCAAATATATACGTACAGTTTCATCGGCGTCGGAAGGTTGTGTTACAGATAAATTTGAATAAATGGAAAATACAGAATTATTGAACGCAGTAAAAATGGAATCAAAGCGAAATACAAAAAGAATGTCTGGTGCCCAAGCGGTCGTTCAGTCTATCATAGATGAAGGTACAAATTTGATGTTTGGATATCCTGGCGGAGCAATCATGCCAGTTTATGATGCTTTATATGATGTTGAAGATCAATTGACACATGTATTAACCCGACACGAACAAGGAGCAGTTCACGCCGCACAAGGTTTCGCTAGAGCTACTGGAAAAGTTGGCGTTTGTATGGCTACATCTGGTCCTGGCGCAACAAATTTAATCACTGGAATTGCGGATGCTCAAATAGATTCAACTCCTCTCGTTTGTATTACTGGTCAAGTGCACAGTCATTTATTAGGAACAGATGCTTTTCAAGAAACAGATGTTATTGGAATCTCTATGCCAGTTACAAAGTGGAACTACCAAGTAACAAAAGCCGAAGAAATACCAATGGCCATTGCAAAAGCATTTTACATTGCTCGTTCGGGAAAACCCGGACCTGTTTTGGTCGATATAACAAAGGATGCCCAATTTGAAATGCTGGATTATGAATACAAGCCATTCGAAGGTATGAGAAGCTATTCACCAAAATATTCATTGAATTTGGATCAAGTAAAGAAAGCAGCTGAATTAATCAACTCGGCTAAAAAACCATTTGTATTATTTGGACAAGGAGTTGTTTTATCGAATGCTGAAAAAGAATTCAAGGAGTTCATTGAGAAAAGTGGAATCCCTTCAGCTTGGACGATAATGGGACTTTCAGCTCTTGATTCTAATCATTATTTGAACGTCGGAATGCTTGGAATGCACGGAAATTACGCTCCAAACAAAATGACCAACGAATGTGATGTGCTTATAGCCGTAGGAATGAGATTTGATGATCGTGTAACTGGCGATTTATCACGCTATGCAAAACAAGCAAAAGTGATTCATTTAGAAATAGATCCTGCCGAGGTAGATAAAAATGTAAAAACAGATATCGCTGTTTTAGGAGATGCAAAAGAATCACTAGTTGCATTGACAGAACTTGTGAATAAAAAGGAACATACTAACTGGTTGAATGAATTCAGAAAACTAGAACAGGAAGAAATCAATACTGTTATAAATAAAGAATTAAACCCGACGGTTGAGGAATTAACAATGGGAGAAGTTATTCATACCATTAATAAAAAAACAAATGGAGAAGCAATTGTCGTAACTGATGTTGGTCAACACCAAATGGTAGCTTGTCGATATGCCAAATTCAGAAATTCAAGATCATTGATTACTTCTGGTGGGCTGGGAACAATGGGGTTTTGCCTTCCTGCTGCAATTGGCGCTAAAATGGGAGCGCCCAATAAACAAGTGATTGCTGTTATTGGAGATGGTGGTTTTCAAATGACCATTCAAGAACTTGGGACCATATTTCAATCCAAAACTCCTGTCAAAATCGTTGTCCTAAATAATGAATTCTTAGGAATGGTTCGCCAATGGCAAGAGTTGTTTTTTGAAAAGCGTTACGCTTCAACAACGATGATAAATCCTGATTTTCAAACCATCGTTAAAGGGTATGGAATTGAGGCAAAAAAAGTAACAGAAAGAAAAGATTTGGATGCTGCAGTGAGGGAAATGCTGGATCACGAAGGTGCCTACTTTTTAGAGGTGAAAGTGGGAAAAGAAAACAATGTTTTCCCAATGATCCCTACAGGTGCCTCAGTTTCTGAAATCAGACTTAAATAATGAATACTATGAAAAAAAGATATACCATATCCGTTTTTACGGAAGACATCGTTGGACTTTTAAACAGAGTGACCATCATTTTTACACGAAGAAAAATCAACATCGAAAGTATCGCTGCTTCAGAAAGCGAAGTCGAAAACATACACCGTTATACGATAGTGATTACGGAAGAGGAAGATCTTGTGAAAAAGGTTGTGCTTCAATTGGAAAAACAAGTCGAAATAATACGTGCTTTTTACCATTTGGATGAAGAAATCGTGTATCAAGAAATTGCGCTTTACAAAGTTCATACAGCTGTTTTAGCTGCTGGAAAAGAAGCTGAGAAAATAGTTCGTGCACACTATGCTCGAGTACTTTCTGTAGAATCAAATTTCACTGTATTGGAAAAAACGGGTCACAAGGAAGAAACACAAGCACTTTTCAATGAATTAGCACCCTTCGGAATATTGGAATTCGTTAGATCTGGAAGAATCGCAATTACAAAACCAATGAGAACATTGACATCTATCATGGATGAAATGGAAAATCAAAACAAACAAAATTAAAATGAAAAATTACTTTAATACATTATCACTGCGAGAGCAATTGGAACAATTAGGAAAATGTGATTTATTAGAATCATCTGCTTTTGAAAATGGGGTGAATGCCCTTTTAGGAAAAAACATAGTAATTGTTGGATGCGGTGCACAAGGATTGAATCAAGGCCTTAATATGCGTGACTCTGGATTAAATATCTCTTACGCTCTGCGCGATTCTGCGATTACCGAAAAGCGTGCATCATTCGAAAATGCCACACAAAATGGATTTGTTGTAGGGAATTATAAATACATGATTCCAAAAGCAGATTTAGTTATCAATTTAACACCGGACAAGCAACATACAGATGTCGTTAACGCAATTATGCCCCTAATGAAACAAGGTGCTACACTCTCCTACTCTCATGGTTTTAACATTGTAGAAGAAGGTATAACAATTCGAGAAGACATTACGGTAATCATGGTCGCACCAAAATCTCCAGGTTCAGAAGTTCGAGAAGAATACAAAAGAGGATTTGGAGTACCAACACTGATCGCTGTACATCCAGAAAACGATCCAACTGGTCAGGGATTTGAACTTGCAAAAGCATACGCCGTTGCGACTGGAGGACATAAAGCTGGAGTTCTCAACTCTTCATTTGTAGCAGAAGTGAAATCTGACCTTATGGGAGAACAAACCATTCTATGCGGTGTTTTGCAAACTGGATCTATACTCGCTTTCGATAAAATGGTAAGTAATGGAATCAATCCGAACTACGCTGCAAAATTGGTGCAATATGGCTGGGAAACGATAACAGAAGCATTGAAGCATGGTGGCTTGACAAACATGATGGATCGATTATCTAATCCCTCCAAAATCGAGGCAAATCGGTTATCTAAAAATTTAAAAGAAATCATGACTCCACTATTCAACAAGCACATGGATGATATTATGTCTGGAGCGTTTTCTTCAAATATGATGAAAGACTGGGCGAATAATGATCATGATTTGTTGCAATGGAGAAAGTTGACTGGCGAAACAGAATTTGAAAAAACTGCAGCTTCTGAACAAGAAATTAGTGAGCAAGAATTTTTTGATCACGGAACTTTACTTGTCGCTTTTACAAAAGCTGGAGTTGAACTTGCGTATGAAACAATGGTGAAATCTGGAATAAAAGCCGAATCAGCTTATTATGAATCGCTTCATGAAGCACCGTTAATTGCAAATACAATTGCCAGAAAGAAATTGTACGAAATGAACCGTATCATTTCAGATACTGCTGAGTATGGCTGCTATTTATTCGATCATGCTTGTAGACCGTTACTTAACGATTTCATGGAAACAGTGAACGTAAATGTCATTGGTGAATCGTTTTCAAAAAGCAATCAAGTAGACAACAAAGAATTAATCGCTGTGAACCATTCCATCAAAAATCATCCAATAGAAAAAATTGGGGAATCGTTGCGCGCAGCAATGACCAATATGAAAACGCTATAATTATGGAGCCTTTTAATCTTAAAAATGTAGAACAAGCCGCATCACTTTTGAGTGATGTGACTTCTAAAACACCATTGATTCTGAATGTTCAGAAGTCGAACGAATTTGATGCAAACATTTACTTTAAACGAGAAGATTTACAACAAGTGCGTTCGTATAAAATTCGTGGTGCCTTCAATAAAATTTCATCATTGAATGAAACCGAATTGGCTAAAGGTGTTGTTTGTGCAAGTGCAGGAAATCACGCTCAAGGCGTCGCTTATTCTTGTTTTGTGAAGAAGATAAAAGGCGTCATCTTTATGCCTACTCCCACCCCAAAACAAAAAATAGAGCAAGTAAAAATGTTTGGTGGAGAATGGATTGAAACCATCCTTGTTGGTGATACGTTCGATGATGCTTCGAAACAAGCCATCAAATATTGTGACGATCGAGGAATGAGTTTTATCCATCCGTTTGATGATATAAAGGTAATTGAAGGTCAAGCTACAATTGCTCTAGAGTTAATAGAGCAAACAGCTCAACCTATCGATTATTTATTCCTTCCTGTTGGTGGGGGTGGTTTAGCTTCAGGAGTTTCGAGCGTCTTTAAATTATTGTCTCCAAATACTAAAATCATTGGTGTGGAACCGACAGGCGCTCCTTCGATGTCAACTTCCATAAAAAATGGAATTAATACCGAATTACAACACATTGATAAATTCATTGATGGTGCTTCTGTCCAAAAAGTTGGCGACATTAACTTTCATTTCTGCAAGAAGAACTTAGACGAAATGATTACTGTAGACGAAGGGAAAGTTTGTCAAACCATCTTGGAATTATACAATAAAGATGCAATAGTGGTGGAACCCGCAGGTGCTTTGACCGTTTCAGCTTTGGATCAGTTCAAAGAAGAAATCAAAGGGAAGAATGTTGTTTGTTTAATCAGCGGTAGTAATAATGATATCACCAGAACTGAAGAAATAAAGGAGCGTGCGCTTTTGTACTCAGGAATCAAACATTACTTCATTGTTCGCTTTCCTCAAAGGGCTGGAGCATTAAAAGAGTTCATCAACGATGTGTTGGGTCCGAATGACGACATTACCCACTTTGAATATTCGAAAAAACACAATCGAAACACAGGACCAGCAGTCATTGGCATTGAATTGGGGGGTGAAGTTCCAATAATTGAACTTAAAGAGAGAATGAATACTTTGAAATTCAAGTATGAATATTTGAATGATAATCCTGATTTGTTTCAGATGTTGGTCTGAGGGATTGTAGTAGAGACAAACAATAACTTACACGTTAGTGATATACTTTGATTTTTATCGGATAGTAATTCGATTTTTTGAATCCATGATACAAGAGGTTTGAATCATGGATTTAAAATAACGAGGAAAAATAAGGTAATATAGCTATGAAGCACAAATCTATTCCAATTGCGAAAATTACCGAATTATAATTCTCTACCGATCGAATCGTCACTCATCCTCAAACAACCTCGGCTGAACGTTATCATCGTCATCATTTTTGATGTCCCACTCAATCGTAGTTGATTCTTCATCATCTTCCACCTCTTCCCCATCATTATTGATCGTTTTCGGTTTTTCCATTTCAGGCCAAGGCTCATCTCCTTCTATTGAATGTTCGAGAACAATCTCTTTCACCTTCAACTTGGTCATTTGATTCCCTTGTGACTTCATCCCTTTCACCTCAATGAAACTTGCTAAATCAACTTCTGTATCAGGCAGGTTTTTAGTCGCCTTCAATAGCTTATTGTATATGATTTTAGCTTTTGGCTGGTATGCTGTAGAAACGATATCAAGGGTTGAACCTTCAGCTTCTGAAATGAACGACACTTTTTTGTCCATCGTAACCTCACAAACAAATCGCTTACAGAAATGTAAGTCCTTTTCTGCATCATAATAAACTGCAGTTATTGGTCTTTCTGGATGCCATTTTTCTATATGAATCATATCATCTTCAAAGTGATTTGAAAGGTCAAACGTTGACAAGCGGTATTCACCTGAACTGTACAAGGTCAATATTTTGTCGTTGCCTTTGAATTCACCCAAGAACTTGCCACGCTTTTCATCATTCAATCGACCTACAACAGTATCATACCATATCTTACGAGCTGCTAGTGTTGATCCTCCAACTTCCTTTTGTACAATCTTGGAAACAATTTCCTTGGTAACGCGATTACCAGAAGCACCACGACCTTTAATCAACTGCTCGCCCATATCGATATCGAATTTAAGGCGTTTAAGGTGTGGGCGTGCTCTTAGTATAATAGTAACAACTTCTCGCTCTCCATTTGGATGAACAGTGAAATACAACATTTTAGAACCTTTCGTTCCTTTCGTTAAATCGTATTCGGTGTCGCGAGTGATTGAATTCACGTTAAATCGCTTCATCATAGTTGGGCCACCAACACCGTCTTGGTACATCAAATGATAAACTGTTCTGTTATCACCTTTTTTCCAAACATTAGCGTAAACGATATCTTTTCCGACAAACTTCTTGTCGGCTATTTTGGTAACCATCATTTTTCCTGTAGAGAAGAAAATTATGATATCATCTAAGTCAGAGCAATCCGCTATGTATTCTGCCTTTTTCAAGCTATGACCAACAAACCCCTCTTCGTAATCTACATAGAGTTTTTTATTCGCAATAATTACTTTCGTTGCGTTGATAGAATCAAACGTTTTAATTTCAGTTTTACGCTCTCTTCCTTCACCAAACTTCACTTTTAAATCTTTAAAATACTCAATTGCGTATTCAATGAGATTAGCCAAATTAGCCTTTACTTCTTCGATTTCATCTTCAATTTTTGCAATCGTTTCATCCGCTTTATTGGCATCGAATCGTGTAATACGAATCATTGGAATTTGCGTCAATTTATGTAAATCTTCGTCTTCAATTTCACGAATCAATACTTTTTTAAACGGCTTAAACGCATCTCTCATATAGATATACAGGGCATCTTTATCACTGTATTTCTTAAAGTCGATGTACATCTCCTCGTTAATGAAAATTTTCTCCAACGTAGAAAAATGCCATTGTTTCTGAAGTTCAGCAAGTCTAATTTCTAACTCCTTCTTTAATAAATCAACAGTTGTATCCGTGTTGACTTTTAAAATTTCAGAAACTCCCATAAATCGAGGGCGATCGCCATCAATTACAGAAGAGTTGGGTGAGATAGAAATTTCACAATCCGTGAATGCGTATAACGCATCTAATGTTTTATCTGGAGAAACTCCAGGCGCTAGATGAATGATAACTTCAGCCTCAGCAGCCGTGTTATCTTCAATTTTCTTAATCTTAATTTTTCCTTTATCGTTCGCTTTTAAAATTGAATCAATTAAGGAAGTGGTTGTTCCAGAAGGAATTTCGTGAACAATTAATGTTTTATTATCTTCTTTTCTAATTTTCGCTCTCAAACGAATTTTACCACCGCGTAATCCGTCGTTGTAATTCGAAAAGTCAGCCATTCCACCATTTGGAAAATCAGGAAGGATCGAAACTTTTTTACCTCGCAAATGATTTATCGATTGCTCAATTAACTCAATGAAATTGTGTGGCATAATTTTACATGCCATACCAACTGCAATTCCTTCTGCCCCTTGCGCAAGTAGTAATGGGAATTTAACAGGTAATTGTTCTGGCTCGTTATTTCGACCATCATAACTCTTTAGCCAATTCGTTGTTTTCGGATTGAATACTACGTGAGAAGCAAATTTGGATAAACGCGCTTCAATATAACGAGCCGCTGCTGCACCGTCTCCGGTTAAAGTATTCCCCCAGTTTCCTTGACAATCGATTAATAAATCTTTTTGTCCTAATTGAACTAACGCATCACCAATCGAAGCATCACCGTGTGGGTGATATTTCATCGTGTTACCAATGATATTTGCTACCTTATTGTAACGACCGTCATCCATTTCCTTCATCGAATGCATGATTCGACGTTGCACAGGCTTGAAACCATCGTACAAAGAAGGAACAGCTCTTTCAAGAATTACATAAGAAGCATATTCCAGAAACCAATTCTCGTACAATCCACCAACAGGGATAATTTTATCTGTGACATCACTTTTTTCAAAGGGATTACCATCAGCATCCATTTTTCCTTCATTATCAGTGCCGTCGTTCTCTAATCCGTCGTTTTCCAATTCTTCGTTTTCCTCAGCCATTGTTTATGATGCTTTTTCAATGTTTGACGTTTCTATCTCCTCGATAACTAGGTCCTCTTCAACTTTTAAGTTATCGATGATAAACTCCTGACGTTCTGGTGTGTTTTTACCCATGTAATAAGATAGAATCGAATCAATAGAAGCTTCTTTTGAAAGAATAACAGGTTCCAAACGAATATCATCGCCGATAAAGTGTTTGAACTCATCTGGTGAAATCTCTCCCAATCCTTTAAATCGAGTAATCTCTGGGTTCCTTCCTAATTCAGCCACAGCCGATCTTCTTTCTTCTTCGGAATAACAGTAAATCGTTTTCTTCTTGTTACGAACTCGAAACAGCGGTGTCTGCAAAATATAAACGTGATTTCTTTTTACTAAATCTGGAAAGAATTGTAAAAAGAAAGTTAACAATAACATACGAATGTGCATTCCATCTACATCGGCATCTGTAGCGACAACGATGTTGTTGTAGCGCAAATCATCCATATCATCTTCGATATTTAATGCTGCTTGAACCAAGTTAAATTCTTCGTTTTCATACACAACCTTCTTCGTTAATCCATAACAGTTTAAAGGTTTACCACGCAATGAAAACACCGCTTGAGTATTCACGTTTCGAGATTTAGTAATCGATCCACTCGCAGAATCACCCTCGGTAATAAATAAGGTTGTTTGTTCACGTAATTCGTGTTTCAAATCTGTTAAATGAACACGACAATCACGTAATTTCTTGTTGTGAAGATTTGCTTTTTTCGCTCTATCTCTTGCGATCTTTCGAATTCCAGAAAGTTCCTTTCTCTCTTTTTCTGATTGCTTAATTTTCTTTTCTAAGGTCTCCGCGATTTTTGGATTCCTGTGTAAAAAGTTATCCAAACGTTCTTTCAAGAAATCATTGATAAAAGCTCGCATCGACTTACCATCAGGTTCAATTTCTTGCGAACCTAATTTCGTTTTTGTTTGCGACTCAAATACCGGCTCCATTACTTTTACCGCAACTGCAGCTACAATGGATTGGCGAATATCTGAAGCTTCATAGTTCTTTCCGTAGAAATCACGTATCACCTTTGCCATCGATTCACGGAATGCACTCTGATGCGTTCCACCTTGCGTAGTATGCTGACCATTTACGAACGAATAGTAATCTTCTCCGTATGTTTTTCCGTGTGTAAATGCTACCTCAATATCTTCCCCTTCTAAATGAATGATTGGGTAAAGTGGATCTCCATCCATATTATCCTCTAGCAAGTCTTTCAATCCAAATTTGGACTGGAATTTCTCTCTATTGAACTTGATAATTAGATCGCGATTCAGATAACAGTAATTCCACAACATTTTATTGAGGAATGGCGTTCTGAATGAATATTTTTTAAAGATTGTTTCGTCTGGGATAAACTCAACATATGTTCCGTTTTCTTCAGTTGTTTTTGTTACTGCAGTTTCATCGACCAATTCACCACGAACAAACGTCGCTTGTTTCTTCTCCCCATCACGAACAGAATAAACCATAAAATGAGAAGACAAAGCATTAACGGCTTTCGTACCAACCCCATTCAATCCAACAGATTTCTTAAATGCTTTCGAATCGTACTTTCCACCAGTATTCATTTTCGAAACAACATCCACAACTTTTCCTAATGGAATTCCACGTCCATAATCACGAACAGTTACTTTCCCTTCTGCAACGCTCAACTCTATACGACGACCGTTCCCCATAACAAATTCATCGATACAGTTGTCAATCACCTCTTTAACAAGGATGTAGATTCCGTCATCGGCAGCTGAACCATCGCCCAACTTACCAATATACATACCCGGTCGTAGCCTGATATGCTCCTTCCAGTCGAGTGACCGGATATTATCTTCAGTATATTGATTTTCTGCCATTTATAACAACTTATTGGAAAGCTATCAAATATAAGGAAGAAAGAGAGGTAAATTTGAGAAACTTACGAGAACTTATTCACTAAACCCTGTGAATTAAACGAGATACGTGATTCCGTCTTCCACAATTTCACAGTTTTGAAAAATGGACTCCGCTTCTTGGTGGTGCTGAACTCCATCTTCGTATCGCGCACTTAAATGTCCCATTAGTAATTTCCCAGCGTTTGCTAGCTTAGCAATTGTTGCTGCCTGAGCAGCAGTGGAATGCATTGTGGCTTTCGCTCGATCGATGAATTCTTCTGTGAAAGTTGCTTCATGATACAATAACTCAACATTTTTTATACTCGGAATAATCGCTTCTGAATATTTAGTATCCGAACAAAATGCATAAGACTTCTCACCTTCTCCAGGCAAAGTGTAATCAGACGATTTAAATTCTTTTCCTTCACCATTCACAACATCAATTCCATCTTTCAGTAAATGGTAATGTTCAATTTTAACACCATGACTTTTGGCTTTATCCACCAATAAATGACGTTGTTTTTCTTTTTGGGTGATTTTAAATCCTGTTGTTGGAACTTTATGAGCCAAGGGAAAAGAAGTCACCTTCACTTTATCGTCTTCCATGACAACAACTTCTCTAGTTGGATCTGTCGTAATAAACTCAATTTCATAAGACATGCGCGAACCATCATATTCAATTTGCAAACCTAGAATAGTTTCCAATTCCTTTGGTGCATAAATCTGAATTGGTTTTACTCTTCCTAATAAATTCATTGTGCTCAACAAACCAATTAATCCAAAATAATGGTCACCATGCAAATGAGAGATAAAAACCGCATCTATTCGCTGAAACTTAACCCCAAATCGACGCATTTGAGTCTGCGTGCCTTCACCGCAATCTATAAGGAAATGACGACCGGAAACAGTAATAAATTGTGAAGTAAGTCCCCTCGTGGAAGTTGGAACAGCCGAACCGCTACCTAAAATTTGAATAGAAAAGCTCACTATTTAATTGCCGCTAGGGCTTCTGATTCCGATGCAGTAATTGTGAATACTTTATCTAACTGAGCAATACTAATTAGCTTGCTCACATTCTCATTCAATCCACACAATACAAATTTACCATTGGTATCTTTACATAAACGATTCGCAACAAGAATAGCACTCAACCCTGAAGAGTCACAATACTTAGTTTTAGACATATCAATTACGATATTATTGATACTACCCTTATTCAATAAAACCAATTCTGCTTTTAATTCAGAAGCATTTCCAGCATTTAGCTTATCGACATTTGTCTTAACTATTGCAGTTCCGTTTTGTTGATTTATGATAAAGTCCATTCTAGTTTGTTTATTTCAAATTTAACAAAATATTATTGCCGTTTAATCTTAGAAGCCAATAAATAAATGACTGCCATTCGAACTGCAACTCCATTTTCAACCTGTTGCAAAATAATAGACTGTTTTGAATCGGCAACATCACTCGTTATCTCCACTCCTCTGTTAATCGGACCAGGATGCATAACAATTATTTCCTTTGAAAGATTATCCAAAATCTCCTTCGTTAAACCATACTGCATTGAATATTCTCTCAATGAAGGGAAATACTTAATATCTTGTCTTTCCAATTGAATACGTAACATGTTAGCTACATCACACCATTCGAGCGCACGCTGTAAATTATGTTCTACCTTCACTCCTAATTCAGAAATATACTTCGGCATCAGCGTTGTAGGTCCGCAAACCATCACTTCTGCTCCCAATTTTTGAAGGCAATAAATGTTCGACAGAGCCACTCGCGAATGAAGAATATCTCCCACAATAACAACTTTTTTACCAGCAACATCACCTAATTTCTCCCGAATTGAATAAGCATCAAGTAAAGCTTGAGTCGGGTGCTCATGAGTACCATCTCCTGCATTTACGACACAAGCATCAACTCTTTCTGATAAAAACTTAGCTGCTCCTGGACTTGAATGACGCATCACAACCATATCTACTTTCATAGAAAGAATGTTATTTACCGTATCGATTAATGTTTCCCCTTTCTTTACGGATGAACTAGCCGCTGAAAAGTTTACCACATCTGATGAAAGTCGCTTTTCAGCCAGCTCAAAGGACAAACGTGTTCGGGTGGAGTTTTCGAAAAAAATATTAGCGATGGTTATATCTCGGAGTGAAGGAACTTTTTTAATTGGTCGATTGATTACTTGCTTAAAAGCATCAGCAGTCTTAAAGATTAACTCAATATCATTTTTCGTTAAATCTTTGATCCCAATTAAATGATCTACACTTAAATTATCCATTTGCATCTGGTGTAAAAAGTACTACTTTATCTTCTCCTTCAATTTCTGTCCATTCTACTGAAACGCGCTCAGATATCAATGTATCGACCGTTTTTCCAACATAATCTGCTGAAATCGGCAAGTCTCTTCTGAATCGTCTATCAATCATTGTTAGCAATTCTACTTTCTTAGGTCGCCCAAATGCTAATAATGCATCCAATCCAGCTCGAATTGTTCTTCCTGTATACAATACATCGTCCATAAGAACAACGTTTTTGTTTTCAATATCAAAATCAATGTTTGTCGCGCTTGGAATTAATGGTGTCTCTCTTCTTCTAAAATCATCACGGTAAAACGTGATATCTAAGTTTCCACAGACTACTTCCTTTCCTAAAATTTCTTCCAAACGACTTTTAACACGCGTCAATACGTTAATCCCTCTTGGTTGAAGACCAATTAACACAGTATCCGAGAAGTCGTTGTGAATTTCAATAAGCTGGTAGCAAAGTCGATTAATCGTCAGTTCAAAGTGTCTTGAATTAAGAATGACTTGCGTTTCCATTACAACAAATATAAAAGTAATATTAGCTTATTCGATTCTTACAACGAAAAAACATTTTGTTTTTTTCAACGAATTATTAACTGTTTAATAATTTCATTTAAAATAGTTTTAACACCTCTTTAATCAATAACTAATACGGTTTAGTAGTTTTAGAAAAATACTACAAATAAATACCCTAAATTTAATTCATAGTTAGGTTATAAAGTTGAGGATTCACAGTTCTCAATTGTTTTTGGTTTAGGTCGCCTGGTTTTACACTCCCTCTTTTATCCGTCAGATAAATCATCGTGTGAAATCAGGCAGTCCTTTTTTAAGACCTTTAATTTCCACCTTTCTTTTTCACTGAATAACCATCTGCCAGCAATAAATCGAATACTTTGTCTTTAAATTTCCCTTGAATTAATATCTCTCCATCTTTAGCTGAACCTCCAACACCACATTTAGTTTTAAGTATTTTTCCAAGTTCTTTTAAATCATCATCAGAACCGATAAAACCTTCTACCAATGTCACCTCTTTTCCACCTCTTTGTTTTCGATCTATTGATACATATAATTTTTGAAAAGCATTAGGTAACGTTTCCACTTCTTCTGAAAAATCGTCTTCGAATTGAAAATCTGGGTTGGTAGAATAAAATCCCTTTTGCTTATTTTTTCCCATGCTGATTCATTTTAAAATGAAAATTAGACATTATTAAAAATATAGGAAAGTAAAGTGGTCTTAAATTTCTTTGAAATTAAATCTTTGGACACTTTTTACAATTGATGCCAGCCTTCTTGTACTTTTTACAGCACTTCTTTTTTTTGCAATCGAATGAATACTCAATGGATTTTCCAATGAATACATCTTCTCGAACTTCAGGTATGACTTTCATCTATTTAGATTAATTCTAAACAAATATAATTACTTTCTTTAAATTAATTTAAAATCGGATTAATTTATTACCACTAAAAAACAATTTAACAATAATAAATCGCCAGACAATTCATTTACAGTGTGTTCAATTTTGTTGTCCGATTTTAGTCGCGCATTAATAAATCCCCTGCCTTTTTTCCCTTCTAAACCAAGTAGTTCATTTTTGAGAATTTCAAAATAGGTTTGCTCCAATTCTTTGCGCGTAAAGGAGTTAATTTGATAAAGGTACTTTTCTACTTGTTTATAGTTATCAATACTAACGATATTAGAAATATGAATAACATATGAATTAGCATCTTTGGAAACGATTAGAAAACCGATCTTATTGCCATTATCATCCGGCTCTGCGTACAGTTTTAAATTCTTTAACCCTTCTAGAAGAATGGAAAACAATCGTTTATTCTGGACAGATTTCGTACCATAGCTCGTTGTTATTTTAACCAAACTTTCTGCCAACTCACGAATAAGCTCAGTGGAAAATGTTCCACAATGTGACATAAGGACTTTACTATTCTTCGAACTTGCTATTTCATCATGCCGATTTTGAAAAATCTCACGAATTTCATTATGAATCATACAATTGATTTACAACTTCTTAAATTAATTCAAAATGATAGAAACCGTCCCTTTTATTTTCTCGTCTGATCCTTTTACATCGATAATGTAATAAAACGAACCTACAGGTAATGGAGCCCCTTTGTAAGTCCCATCCCATTGACTGTTGTTATATGGATTTGTAACTGACGACTCATGTTCAAAGATTAAATTACCCCATCGATTGTATATTCGCAAAGTGTTATCTGGGTATTTCTCATCTAAACCTAATATTTCCCATGTATCATTGGTTCCATCTCCATCTGGTGTGAATGCGGTTGGGTAAACCACTTCACAATTTTCAAAGGTAATTGACACCTCATCTGGAGTACTTTCGCATCCATTTAAAGATTCTGTAACGTAATAAACTTGCGTTGTTCCTAATACAGTTACAATACTACCTGTTCCATAAACCGACGTAAGCGCATTATCAGTATACCATGTATACGTTCCACCCGCGCCTGAAACCGAAACTGAACCTGGAAGATCATCCGTACAATAAACAACATCTGAACTTGCCACTGGCTGAGCAGGTGTAGCTGTAATAATTATTGTTTGAGTTTGACTTGCCGAATTCGAACAATTCACATCCGATATCCCTGTTAATACATAAACACCTTCCGCATTCCCTATTGAAATAGGTGTAGTTGAAGAAACTATATTTTGAGCAACTCCGTTTAGTGTATAATTAATCGACCAATCAGCAGAACCTGTTACATCAATCATTAAATCTGAAGCAATATCTCCATCACAGTAGCTTGAACCTCCTGTAAAACTTACGACTGATGGTAAAGGATTAATCGTTACCTGGAAACTTATTTCATCTTCACACGTCGCAATTCCATCATACACCCAAACGGTTTGAGTAGAAGTAATAGGGCCTGTAATTTGTGCTCCTCCACTAGCAATTGAATTATCGTAGTAGGCTTCACTACCCGTCAAATTGGTTCCTGTTATTGCAGGTAACGTATATGGACCACAATTAACCACATCGGTAATTGCATCTAATACTGGCGACTGAATAACCGAAATTGCAGTGTTTGCCGAATTTGTGCATGTATTAGCATCGGTAATCACAACTGTAAATACTTCACCATCAACAGCTCCTGTTACAATTGGAGATTGATCTGTATTAGCCGTAATCGTTGCACCACCTGATGAACTCCAAGCCCAAGATACAGCATCTCCACCAATCTCTCCTAAATTAAATGTTCCTCCAATACATATTGGACCGTCGTTCGTTGCAGTAACCGTCGGTATTGCGTTTGCTGCAACTGTGGTAACAGCTGAAGCTAAAGATGTGCAACCTCCAGAAGTTACAACAACTGTATAATCTCCACTTGCACTTACAATTAATGTTTGATTCGTTGCCCCACCAATTGGTGTGCCATTCAACGACCATTGGTTCCCAGCTGCTGAACTAGAAGTTAACGTCACAGAACCAGGTGCACAAAATGTGATCGGGCCACTGGCTGCTACAGTAGGTGTGGCAGGCGCTGAAGGATCGGATAATCCTTGAACCAATGTGTTTGATGAACATGTTCCAACTGTAATTATAATATTATATGTCCCAGCTGCCAAGCCTGTAATTGTATATGGTAAACTCACTGAACCTGAATTCCCAACTGCAGTTCCCGTCCAAGAAACAACTCCTGTTGCAGAACCGTTAACTTGAATTGACCCTGTAGCTGTGCCACAAGCAGATGGATTAGTAACCGTTCCAGCCGTAATAACCGGTATTGGTGTTACTACGACTGTCGTTGCAGCTGATGCCGCAGAAGAACAACCCGCAGATGTAACCATTACAGTATAATCGCCTGATGCAGTTGCAGAATATGTCTGATTTGTCGCCCCAACAATTGGTGTTCCATTTAATGACCACTGATTCCCTGTTACGGAGCTAGACGTCAGTGTAACTGAACCTCCTGCACAAAAAGTCAGTGGTCCACCTGCCCCAATAGTTGGAGTGGCAGGCAAAGGATTTACTGTCACAGTAGTCGCGACAGAGGCCAAAGAAAGACAACCACCCGTTGTAACAATAACTGTATAATCACCTGTTGCTGTTGCTGCATATGTTTGATTCGTAGCACCAACTATTGGCGTTCCGCTTAATGACCATTGATTTCCACTTGCCGAGCTCGACGTCAGTGTAACAGAACCTCCTGCACAAAATGTAAGTGGCCCTCCAGCTGCAATTGTCGGTGTAGCTGGAATAGGATTTACTGTTACTGTCGTTGCGATAGAAGCCGAAGAGGTACATCCTCCAGAAGTCACAACAACTGTGTAATCTCCACTTGCGTTTACTATTAATGTTTGATTCGTTGCCCCTCCAATAGGTGTTCCATTCAACGACCATTGGTTTCCTGTTGCAGAGCTAGACGTCAGTGTAACTGAACCTCCGGTACAAAAAGTAACGGGACCACTTGCTCCTATTGTTGGTGTCGCTGGAGCTGATGGATCGGTTAATCCTTGCACAAGGGTATTTGAAGGACAAGAACCAACTGTAATAATTATATTATATGTTCCTGCCGCCAATCCTGTAATCGTATAAGGTAAAGTAACTGAACCAGAGTTTCCAATTGCTGTTCCAGTCCATGAAACAACACCTGTCGCTGTTCCGTTGACTTGGATTGAACCTGTTGCAGTAGCACAAGCTGATGGATTTATAACAGTACCTATTGTAATAACTGGATTTGCAGTTATGGTAACGGTGGTTGCTGATGAAGGTAATGAAGGGCATCCACTTGCAGTAACAATTACAGTATAAT
>OCVQ010000313.1_pt1 | contig 44717 bp, 46 predicted proteins | sample 1539061 | NCBI WGS metagenome assembly OCVQ01 (sample SAMEA3355526, study PRJEB22509) | marine metagenome | biome: marine; feature: river plume; material: water | place: USA | collected 2010-08-08 | depth 0.5 m | reverse complement strand
CGCATTTGATCAACCACCTTGAAGAAGTTGGCACCGGTACGGTCCATCTTGTTCACGAAGGCCAAACGGGGCACGCCGTACTTATTAGCTTGGCGCCAGACGGTCTCAGACTGAGGCTGAACACCACCCACCGCGCAGTAAACCATGCATGCGCCGTCCAAAACGCGCATTGAGCGCTCAACTTCAATCGTGAAGTCAACGTGGCCCGGGGTATCAATGATGTTGATACGGTGCTCGGGGCGTGAGAGGTCCATACCCTTCCAGAAGCAGGTGGTTGCAGCAGAGGTAATCGTGATGCCACGCTCTTGCTCTTGCTCCATCCAGTCCATGGTGGCAGCGCCATCGTGCACTTCACCGATCTTGTGGTTCACACCGGTGTAGAAAAGAATACGCTCGGTTGTGGTTGTTTTACCTGCGTCAATGTGCGCAGAAATACCGATATTTCGATACCGATTGAGTGGCGTAGTACGGGCCATGAAAGAACTCCAAATAACAACCAAGCCCGCGCACGGCGGGCCTGATTCGCTAAGACAAAATAATGGGGATCAGGATTAGAAGCGGAAGTGGCTGAAAGCCTTGTTGGCTTCGGCCATGCGGTGCACTTCGTCACGCTTCTTCATGGCACCACCGCGGCCTTCGGTCGCTTCGAGCAACTCGTTGGCCAAACGGAACGCCATTGACTTTTCGCTGCGCTTCTTAGCTGCTTCCTTGATCCAGCGCATGGCCAGCGCCATACGACGAACGGGACGAACTTCAACAGGCACTTGGTAGTTTGCACCACCAACGCGGCGAGACTTCACCTCGACCACAGGCTTCACGTTGTTCAAGGCAGTGTTGAAAAGGTCGAGCGGGTCAGCGCCATTGGCCTTTTTCTCCATTTGAGCCAGTGCACCGTAAACGATGCGCTCAGCAACAGCCTTCTTGCCACCTTGCATGATGACGTTCATAAATTTGGCCAGATCCACATTTCCGTACTTGGGATCGGGCAGGATTTCACGTTTAGGGACTTCGCGACGACGTGGCATTTTTAAACCTCTTAATTGCTTCAGTTGGTTGGTAGCTTTGCTACACAACCGCGAGAGCTATTTCCAACTCTCACTTACTCGACCCGCTTGCAACACGCAAGTTTGGGGTCACTACGCTGTCACTGCGCGTCACGCAGAGCAGCACCTGTTAACTTTTGAAAATTATTTCGCTTTTGGCTTCTTGGCACCGTACTTGGAGCGTGACTGCTTACGGTCTTTAACGCCTTGCAAGTCAAGTGAGCCGCGAACGATGTGGTAACGCACACCAGGCAAGTCTTTAACACGACCGCCGCGCACGAGAACAACACTGTGCTCCTGCAGGTTGTGGCCTTCACCGCCGATGTAGGAGATCACCTCAAAACCGTTGGTCAAGCGCACTTTGGCAACTTTACGCAGAGCGGAGTTAGGCTTTTTAGGTGTCGTGGTGTACACGCGAGTGCAAACGCCACGACGTTGTGGACAATTTTCCATCGCTGGGCTCTTGGACTTGATCTTTTCGACCGTCCGCCCGTGGCGAATGAGTTGGTTAATGGTTGGCATGAAACGTCCCTAAACGTCAAAAATCAAAAAACAAATACACGCGCCTGTGTTGAAGAACAGCAACCCACGCCCGTGAAAACGTAGATTGCGCAGACGCGCACCCCTTCGGTTTTTTCCGAAAAGCCCTCGATCATAGCATTGATGGTGTTTTGTGGGGCAGGGCCAGTAAGTTTTTTAGCGCAATGCCGCGGGCGCGTTGTATTTCAAACACCCGTGACAGTGGCTCGATTGTCGCGAATGTTTTCTTTTTACTTACTCTGTCAGGAGCAGCAAGGTATCCCACATCCGGCCGAGGAAACCATCCGCCTCAACTGGCTGCGCCACGACCAGCGGCTGTTTTGTCAGGATGGTGCCATCGGGCAAGGCAACCGTGACATCACCGACCACCTGCCCAGCAAGCAAAGGCGCGATCAATCGATCGGGCACATTCACCTTGATATCGATTTTGCCCCCCATGCCCGTTGGCACAGCGACCGATAGCCCGCCCGCTACGCCCAATGGCGCCAATTTGGTCTGCCCTTTCCATACGCGTTGACTTGTGACGGCCGCATCTGGTTTAGCAACGGTTACCAATTCAAAATTTGTGTAGCCCCAGTTCAGCAGTTTCTGGCTCTCTGTCGCGCGGCTCGAAGCGCTGCTAGAGCCCAATACAACCGAGAGCAATCGCCGCATGCGCTTGCCATCGTCGCCTCGTGGCGGGACTGGTCGAATCGCGGTAGCGACAAGACAGTAACCCGCTGCCTGGGTATGCCCAGTTTTGAGACCATCGACTGTGGGGTCTCGAAACAAGAGCAGGTTGCGGTTGGTGTCATTCGCGGCAGGCGTACCGGGGTAGCGATAGTGCTTGGTCGCGTAGATCGGCGTGTACGCTGGAAAATCATTCATCAACCGTGTCGACAACAAGGCTAAGTCCTGTGCGGTGGTCGTGTGCCCAGGCGCTGTCAAACCTTCGGGGTTCTTGTAGCCGGTATTTTTCATACCCAAGAGCGCGGCTTGTTGGTTCATCATCTCGACGAATCGCTCCACGCTACCGGCGACACCCTCTGCCAGCGCAACGGTCGCATCGTTGCCGGATTGCACGATCATGCCGTGCAGCAAGTCACGCACGGGTATTACCATTTTTGGCTCAATGAACATGCGCGATCCCTCCATACGCCACGCACGCTCGCTGACCGTGAAGGTTTGGTCGAGGTTGATCTTTTTGGTCTTGAGCGCGTCAAAGACAACATAGGCCGTCATCAGCTTGGTCAGGGATGCCGGCTCAACCGCCATTTGACTGTTTTCCTCCGCCAAAATTTGTCCTGTTGTGACGTCGACCAGCAAAAACGCCTTGGCGTCCAACATGGGCGGCTGAGGCGACGTCGCATGCGCAACACCAACTGCCGCCAGCGCCAGCAGACTGGTTGCTAGTAAACGTTTCAGGAAACCAAGCGAAGAAATGGCTGTCATAAGAGGTGGATTAAACGGTTACTTGGGAATTCAATGAACGTGTGCGCGTCGCGGCACGGCATCAAGCTGCTTGAGGCGGCGATAAATGGCGCGCCACCATGTACTTTAACAAGGGCAACTGGCCATGGAAGAAGTGGCCCACATCGGGCACTACCGAAACTGGCAAATATTGCGGGCGAGCCCAGCTCATGACGTCTGCCAGCAAAACGGTATCGTCTGCGTCGCCGTGTATGACCAACGTGCGCTCATGCAGCGCGGGAGGAATTGCTGGTACCTCGAAACGACTGACGGCGGTACCGACGAGGACGGCGTGCTGGATGTCCTGCCCGCTCGACGAGCCCTCAGTCGTCAAAGTCGCCAGCGCACGACACGTTACAAATGCGCCAAATGAAAAGCCTGCTATCGCCAGCGCACCAGTGGGTGCCAGCTGAGCTTTCACGGCCAACCAGTCGTCCAATTCACCGTCGCCACCGCCATAGGTGCCGCCACTCTTCCCCACACCACGAAAATTGAAGCGCACGGCCGTCCAGCCCTTTTGCAACGCGGCACGGGCTAGCGTTTGCACGACCTTGTTGTCCATGGTGCCTTGAAAGAGGGGGTGGGGGTGCGCAATCAAAAGGGTACCCGCGTGCCCACTGGTCGGTGTATCCCGCGCGATTTCGAGCGGGCCGGCAGGACCTTCAATTAAAAAGCGCTCGGTACTGGCATTCATGACTAACGACCGACGCTGTCGGGCAGCACCAAACGCTCAACAACCTCGCCATTTTTCAGGTGCTTTTCAACAATTTCGTCAATGTCATCGGTGTCTACATACGTGTACCAGACCGCCTCAGGATAGACCACCGCGACCGGACCGCCTGCACAGCGATCCAAGCACCCTGCTTTGTTGACACGCACACTTCCTTGCCCGTTTAGCCCTGCGGCTTTGACCTGTAACTTGCAGTGATCAAACGCTTGGTTCGCAATGCCATCGGCGCATGACGCCGTGCCGTTGGTGCGCTGATTGGTGCAAAAAAAGATGTGGCGTTGGTAATAACTCTTCGAATTTTCTGAGTCGTTTGTCATGCGATGACTTTCATTCAATGTACGGTTAACGCAGCCCTCTAGGCGTATGCGATCAAGCGTGATTTCGTTTGAGTAATTGCATCAGGGCATGCACCAGAACCAGCAAGGGCCACAGCCAACCAAACCATTTCGACACGCCGTGAAACCGAATAAAGCGCCCCTGCTCCCAAACCAATAGCGACTGATCCAAATAGGCAGTTGGCGCACTGACGTTCAGCAAATACAGCGTCGCCAACAGCGCCAAAACCAACCCCATCAAAAGCCAGCCCCTAGGAAGTGTACTGCCCAGTAGCGCCGCAACGGTGGCGTACCCCATGGCCTCCAACATACCCGGCCGCCACCACTCCAGCGCGCGCTCGGGGCCATAAGTCAGTGCCCCCGAAATCAACCCCATGGCACCTGCCACCAGCATCAAGAGCACCACAGCCAGCCGCCGTCCTGTTCGGTTGCGCATGGCCGCCATCGCCAGCAAGCACGGGGCCAGCAGGGCAATCGTCATGGTGGTGATTTCACCGTACAGGCTCAATGCCGGCGGCGTCTGTGCCAGCCAGTGTCCGAGGTCAACAAGGTAACGTTGGCCAAATACGTCAATGCCGCTGAAATCGGGAAACCAGGCGTGCATACGCTCTCTGATTTGACCCAAGCCAAACGGCACTGAGGCGGGATACAAAATCGCCACCGGCCACAGTGCCAACAACACCAGATCAGTTTTTGTATCCAGCATGAGGTGACGTTGCCGCCACCTATCCAACCATTTGATGATGGTTAGTCGAGCGGCAAAAAGGGCAACCACTGCGCCCAACAGTGCGCCAGCGGTATTGAGCAACCAATCGACGTTTGAGGGAATGCGCAGCGGCAAAAACCCCTGAAGCCACTCCAGACTCAGCGACAAGCCACTGGACAACACAACCGCGAGCAAGGCGCCCCGCCAAGGCCCTATGGAGCGCCCCAGCGTCCACGCCAACAAGAACCCCAATGGCGCATATCCCAGCCAGTTCGCAATGACGTCGAACCATGTCCAATAGCGGGGCCAGGGCGCGCTGATGAGGTCAATGACATCCACGCCAGCGTCGCGCCAGCCCGAGAAGGGGTAAAGACTCGCGTAGGCAATCAGCAACGCAAATGCAAACGCCAAGGGCGTGGCCGTTGATCGCTTGGTCATAAAAATATCACCTGCAAATCGCGTAAAACCCGCTTTATCCTTTTAAAAAGGCTTAACGACAACCAACACCACTGCAATTAGCAGTAAGACGACTGGTATTTCATTGAACCATCGAAACCAGACATGGCCGCGTTGCATGGTGCCCGCTTCGAATTTTTTCAGTAAGGTACCGCAGGCGTGGTGATACCCCAGGGCCAGCAGGATCACCACCCACTTTGCATGCATCCAGCCGTTACCGGGTCCAAAGCCAATGCGGTAAACGCCCCAAAGGGCTAAGCCAAAGCCGACCGCTGGAAGCGCCAGCAAGGTCGTGAAACGCATCAATTTACGCGCCATCAACAGCAAACGTTCACGCTCCGCATGGCTGTCAGCCGGCACCATCGCCAAGTTGACATAAATTCGGGGCAGGTAAAAAAGCCCTGCAAACCAACTAGCGACAAAAACGATGTGAAATGATTTAATCCAGAGCATAGGTTCCGTTGCAAACCGCGTTTTGAGCTTTCAATGTGCGGTCCGTAGCGCTTCTTTCGTTTGTTGGGGTGTAGGGACGTCCTATTTTAGGCATGACCCTTGAGGCGCCGCAATTTTGTCAAAATATCAATATGACCATCGATTTATCGGCGCTGAGCGCCTACCCAAACAACCGCCCGCGCCGGTTACGCCGCGACGATTTCACCCGTCGATTGGTACGCGAAAACCATTTGCGCGTTGACGACTTGATTTATCCCGTGTTCGTTCTCGATGGCGAAGGTCGTCGGGAGACGGTGTCGTCCATGCCGGGCGTCGAGCGCTTGAGCCTCGACTTATTGCTCCCCGTGGCACAGGAATGCGTCGACCTTGGGATCCCAGTCATGGCTTTATTCCCTGTGGTCGATGGGGCATTGAAAACACCGGATGGACGCGAAGCATTCAATCCTGACGGCCTCATCCCCCGAGTGGTACGCGCCCTCAAAGACCGATTTCCTAACCTCGGTGTGATGACCGATGTGGCACTCGACCCCTACACCAGCCATGGCCAAGACGGGTTACTGGATGCGCACAACTACATCATCAATGACGCCACGGTCGAGGTGCTTGTCAAGCAAGCGCTGGCTCAAGCCGCCGCCGGTGTGGACATTGTGGCCCCCAGCGACATGATGGATGGGCGCATCGCGGCGATCCGCCAAGCGCTAGAAAGTGAGGGTCATGTGCACACCCGCATCATGGCCTACAGCGCTAAATACGCATCCGCCTTTTACGGCCCCTTTCGCGACGCCGTCGGCTCGGCTGCCAACTTGGGCAAGGCCGACAAAAAGGCCTACCAAATGGACCCGGGCAACACCGACGAGGCATTACGTGAAGTGGCATTGGATATCGCGGAGGGCGCCGACATGGTCATGGTTAAACCGGGGATGCCCTACCTAGACGTGGTGCGTCGCGTCAAGGAAACCTTCGCAGTCCCCACATTTGCCTACCAGGTCAGTGGCGAGTACGCGATGCTAAAAGCCGCCGCGCAGAACGGCTGGCTGGATCACGATGCCGTCATGATGGAGAGCCTGCTGGCGTTTAAACGCGCGGGCGCAGACGGAATCCTGACCTATTTTTCACGCGATGCCGCGCGGCTTTTGCGTGGCTGATTCTTTTGAAATGATCTCTTGCCATGGATAACGCCCTCCCTTCTTCCCCTACAACACGCCGTGTGATGTTGATCACAGGTGGCAGCCGCGGCATCGGGGCTGCCACCGCGGTCTTGGCAGCGAAAGCGGGCTACGCGGTCGCCATCAACTACCGTGACAACGCACAAGCGGCGGCAGAAACCGCCAATGCGGTTGAAGCCGCTGGCGGTGAGGCCTGGTGCGTTCAAGCAGACGTGGCAAATGAGTCTGACATCATGGCGATGTTTGCGGCACTGGATGCCCGCTTCGGACGTCTTGACGTGTTGGTCAATAACGCGGGGGTCGTCGACAAGAAAGCGCGCGTACAAGACATGACCGCTGAGCGTTTGACCCGGATGTTCACAGTCAACACGATCAGTACTTTTTTGTGCTGCCGCGAGGCTGTGAAACGCATGAGTACCGAGTTGGGCAAAAACGGCGGCTCCATCATCAATGTTTCCAGCGCAGCCGCTCGCCTAGGCAGTGCCAACCAATACGTTGACTACGCAGCCTCAAAAGGCGCCATGGATGTATTAACGATCGGATTGGCACAGGAGGTGGCGGCCGCAGGCATTCGCGTCAATGCCGTTCGTCCAGGGTTGATCGACACCGAAATACATGCGTCTGGCGGTTTGCCGAACCGCGTCAACGACCTTGCAGCGACGGTTCCCATGGGTCGCGGTGGCAGCGCGACCGAAGTTGCAGAAGTTATTTTGTGGCTCGCTTCAGATCAGGCCAGTTACACGACCATGTCATTCATTGACGTGTCGGGTGGCCGCTGAGCATGGCGAAAGAAAAGACTCATTACGTTTGTCAAGCGTGCGGGGGATCGAGCTCCAAGTGGTTGGGGAAATGCCCCGACTGCGGCGCGTGGAATAGTCTCATCGAATCCACCGTCACCGAAGCAGCTGGCGCCGGTAAAAACCGCTTTCAAAGCCTCGCCGCCCCTCAACCTGTCGCCAACTTGTCGGATATCGAGGCAAAAGATTTTGCCCGTCTGCCCACCACGCTCGACGAACTCGACCGGGTCTTGGGCGGTGGTTTGGTCGATGGCGGCGTCGTGCTCATTGGCGGCGACCCGGGAATCGGTAAGTCCACCCTTTTGCTACAAGCTCTGCACATCATCAGCTTGCACAACCCGACGCTTTACGTCAGCGGGGAAGAGTCGGGCGCGCAAATCGCTATGCGTGCACGGCGCTTGGGTTTGGACCAAACGCAAGTTCGCGTTCTGGCTGAAATCTCTCTGGAGCGCATCGTAGCGACCGTTCAGGCCGAGCGCCCACGCGTCTGCGTCATCGATTCCATTCAAACCATTTACACGGAGGCCCTCACCTCCGCGCCCGGTTCAGTCGCACAGGTCCGCGAATGCGCCGCTCATCTCACGCGCTTGGCCAAGGCCACCGGGGTGACCGTCATTCTGGTTGGTCACGTCACCAAAGAAGGCGCGCTGGCAGGACCCCGCGTGCTCGAACACATGGTCGACACGGTGCTGTACTTCGAGGGCGATACCCACTCGAGTTTTCGCTTGGTGCGTGCGATCAAAAACCGATTCGGTGCCGTCAACGAAATCGGCGTTTTCGCCATGACCGAACGCGGCCTCAAAGGCGTTGCCAACCCCAGCGCGATCTTCCTCAACCAGCATCCCCAGCCAGTTCCGGGGTCGTGCGTCTTAATCACACTTGAAGGCAGCCGACCCCTGTTGGTTGAGATTCAAGCGCTGGTCGACAGCGGCGGACCCAGCCCGCGGCGTCTGAGCGTGGGCCTTGAGCGAGACCGCTTGGCTATGCTTCTGGCGGTCTCACATCGTCATGCAGGTGTCTCGTGTGCAGACCAAGATGTATTTGTAAATGCCGTTGGTGGCGTACGCATCAGCGAGCCGGCGGCCGACCTAGCTGTTTTACTGGCCATTCAAAGTAGCTTGCGTGCGCTGCCCCTACCCAAAGGCTTTGTTGCGTTTGGTGAGGTGGGTTTAGCCGGAGAAATTCGCCCCGCACCCCGTGGCCAAGAGCGCCTGAAAGAGGCCGCCAAACTCGGATTTGAAACCGCCATCGTGCCCAAAGCCAACGCACCCAAAAAGAACGACCCAGCTTTCAAAGGCCTCACGATCCACGCCGTCGATCGTGTCGAGGAGGCCCTGAGTTGGGTACGAAGCCTGCGCGATTGAACCACGCTTACCGCTTAAACTATATCGATGGCCCCGACTCACACCCCCTCCGCACAACACATCGCATTCATCATGGATGGCAATGGGCGTTGGGCAAAGAAGCGTTTACTGCCTCGTGCGGCAGGCCACGCCAAGGGTGCGGCACAAGTCAGGCAGATTATTGAGGCCTGTGCCGAACGCAACGTCCGCTACGTCACCCTTTACGCCTTCAGCACTGAAAATTGGGCCCGCCCCAGTGACGAAGTCAGCGCCCTGATGAGCCTTTTTTTAAAGTACCTGCAAAGCGAAGTTCGGACCATGCGGGACAATGGTATTCGGTTACGCGTCTTTGGCGATCGGACGGCCTTCTCTGATGAAATTCAAGCCGCCATCGCGCTCGCTGAGAGCAGCACGGCGGGCAATGACCGTCTGCACTTGAGCGTCGCCGCAAATTACGGCGGTCGCGCTGAAATGATCCAAGCAGTGCAGACTTGGATGGCCGCCAACCCCGATGCCACCCCACACGACTTTGACGAACGAGCCATCGAAGCCCACCTGTACACCACTGATGTACCCCCCCCTGACCTGCTGATTCGTACCGGTGGCGAGTGTCGCATCAGCAACTTTTTATTGTGGCAAACAGCCTACACGGAGCTGTATTTCACAGACACCCTCTGGCCCGAGTTTGGGGCAAAGTCGCTCGATAAGGCGTTGGCATGGTTCGCCACCCGCGAGCGGCGCTTTGGCAAAACCTCCGAGCAGGTGTCGGAAGCCAGCAACCCACAAAAAATTACCTCCGCGTAAGCGTGATGGCGTTGGAGCGGCTACGGATAGCCGTAAAATCGAAAAATTAACCACTCGCAAACACCATATTGCGAGCAGCTCAACAGATGACCAAAGGATTGTCATGACAGCATTGCCCCCCACAATGGCCGACCGCGACGGAAAGATTTGGATGGACGGCGCCATGGTCGACTGGCGCGATGCCAAGATCCACGTACTGACGCACACCCTGCACTATGGTTGCGGCGCATTCGAGGGGGTTCGCGCCTACCAGACTGACAAGGGCACTGCGATCTTCCGTTTGCAAGAGCACACCGACCGCTTGTTTAACAGCGCGAAGATCTTGCGCATGACAATTCCGTTCGCCAAAGAAGAGGTAAACGACGCGCAATGTGCCGTGGTGCGCGAGAACAAATTAAGCTCCGGCTACCTGCGTCCGCTAACCTGGATCGGCTCCCGCAAACTGGGTGTCTCACCAAAGGGTAATCAGATCCACCTGATGGTCGCCGCCTGGGAGTGGGGTGCTTACCTCGGTGAAGAGGGCATGAAGCGTGGTATCCGAGTGAAGACCAGCAGCTACACACGCCATCACGTCAACATCACCATGACCCAAGCGAAGGCGGTGAGCAACTACACCAACAGCATCTTGGCCAACATGGAAGCCCTTGACGACGGCTACGACGAAGCCCTGTTGCTGGACGCCAGCGGCTTTGTCAGTGAAGGCGCGGGTGAAAACCTATTTGTCGTCAAAGACGGCGTGATTTATACACCCGACCTGTCGGCTGGCGCCTTGAACGGCATCACCCGCAACACCGTTTTCCACATCGCCAAAGACTTGGGCTTAGAGATCGTACAGAAGCGCATCACACGTGACGAGGTCTATATTGCAGATGAAGCCTTCTTTACAGGAACCGCCGCTGAAGTAACACCCATCCGTGAACTCGACCGTTTGGCGATTGGTCAAGGCAGCCGTGGCCCCATCACTGAAAAGGTACAAGCTGCTTTCTTTGATATCGTCAACGGGCGTAACCCAAAGTATGCTCACTGGCTGACCTTGGTGTAACGCGTTTCGCATCCTTTTGTAAGCAAGAACCTGAGCCTGTTATGTCCAAAGCTGTCGTCGAACTCCAAGCCACTGATTTAAATGCCAATGGCGGCGTGTACTGCCCCAGCCCCGCGGCCAACATGGCATTGTGGAACAGCCACCCCAAGGTGTATCTCGACGTCAGCAAAACGGGTGAAGCTTCTTGCCCGTACTGCGGAACGCATTACAAACTTGCCCCTGGGGTCGAAGTTCACTCCGGCCATTAATGACGGACACTGCCGCGCTGGCATCCGTCACCATCGTGGTGGTGACCTATCAAAGCGCGCACTGCCTCGCGCGTCTAGGCGCCCTGTTGGGAAAAGCCCCGAATGTGGTGGTCGTCGACAACGCCAGTACCGATGGTACGGCGGCGGCAGTCGCGCAACATCTACCGCAGGCGCAGCTGATTCATAACACGCACAACACAGGTTTCGGTGCGGCCAACAACGCGGGGCTGGCTGAGGTCCGAACGCCATACGCGCTGCTACTGAACCCCGACTGTGAAGTCACGACAGACGCCATATCAGCGTTGCATGCAGCCCAGCAACGCTTCCCAGAAGCAGGCATGTTGGCGCCACAGATCATTGATGGCAACGGTCTACCTGAAATCAACTACCGCTGGCCAAGCACCGTTTGGCGCAGCAAAGGCCCAGGCGCAACTGGGCCCTGTTGTGTGGGTTTTTTATGTGGTGCCATCATTTGGTTAAATCTTTCGAAGACCCGTCCGCTGGGCCACTTCGACACCCACTTTTTCCTGTACTACGAGGACGACGACCTCACCCTGCGGACATTTAACCAAACCATCCCGATGCTGGTGATCCCCAGCATCACGGCGCGGCACCGGTCGCGCGGATCGGTTAAGGGAAAGGCGCCGCTTAAAGCAGAGTACCTGCGCGGTTTCCACCACGCGCGGTCCAAAATTCAATTCACAGCCAAGCACGTGAGCCCCGCGGCGGCGCGGCACCTCCAGCTGAAAACCTGGGGCCTGGCCGTAATCTCGCTCGGGCTGAGGCTGTTGTGGCCATCACCGCGGCACCTCGCCCGTAATTGGGGACGGGTCGTGGCACTGAGTCGAACTGTCTAATAGGTGACTCGACAAGATGTGCCACAATGGTGCAGGGTTGCTAAAACCCGATCAATATGAGATCATCATCTAAACAATAAGCTTCGGTATATGCCATATAAACTAATTTATACTATATTGAAGAACTATAGTTTTATAGAGTATCAAATATGAACCAAAAAGCTTCACCCTTAGCTACCGCCTATCTGCGGTTCTTACAACTAGCGAAGGCGGTTGACAGCACCCCCAACCGACCATCGCTCGATGCAAATGAGAGCGCGCTGCTAGATGCCCTAGCGGTTCACTGGTTTGCGGGTTCGCCCCTGACTGTCATGCAGGCGATGGGATTAGCCCGGTTGGGATCGCCCGCCACGGTTCACCGGCGGATCGCTCGCTTGCGCAAAATCGGCATGGTCACCACAGACGAAGATGCAAACGACACCCGCATCAAACGCTTGGTTTTAACCCCCGCTGCCGTAGCGCACTTTGAGCACTTGGGCCAATCGCTGCAAAACGCATCCGACGTGACCGTCTAAATAGACCAAACGACCTCAAAAGTCGCTCCCCTGCCGGTCGGGGGTTCAACGCATGCCACGCTTGCCCCATGGGCATGGGCAATCGTCTTAACAAGGGCCAGCCCTAAGCCGACGCCACCGTCGCGCTCGCTGGCACCGGGCAGCCGGAAAAATGGCTCAAAAATCCGCTCTCGGTACGCCGTGGGTACGCCTGGACCGTTATCGGCAACACGCAACACAACCTGCCCTCTAGCGAGGTCGCGTGCCAAGGTGACGCCCACCCTCGGCGCGGCATCGCCCACCTTGTCGTTTTTCTGCTGCCTGCCATGTCGTATGGCATTTTCAAGCAGGTTACGTATCAGGCGCACCAGCAGTGCCTCGTTTCCCTTAACCAATACCCCGGACTCCATCTCGGGCTCCAAACCCAATCGCGCGCACTCGATACCCAGCAGCCCTGAAAAATCAACGGGCACGGGGATACCGATACTTTGAGGGTCATGGTCGAGGCGACTGGCCAGAAGAATTTCGCCAATCAATGCATCCAACTCATCAATACTCTGCGTAATCTCATCGTGCGCCGCGCGACCACCCCCATCGGATACTGGGGGTAAAAGTGCCAAACTCATCTTGATGCGGGCTAGGGGCGAGCGTAATTCATGTGACGCATTGGCCAGTAAAGCTTTCCGCGCAACCGCAGCTGCCTCGACCCGCGCCGCTGAACGATTGAATTGTCTCGCCAAAAATGCCACTTCGTCGTGGCCATCGGTGGGTAAACGAGTCGACAGGTCACCTTCTCCCCACGCCTCAACGCCACGCTGTAGGCGTTCGAGACGGGCCGTCAAGCGGCGCACCACGGGGTAAGCCATCAAGGCGACCAGGGCCGTTAGCGTCAATAACAACGCAATCCAACCCGTCGGCTGCGCCAACCAACGCATCAGTGTGCGCCACAAATCAACGCCAGCAGGTCGGGCATCGCCTCGCGCAAACGGGGATAACTCAATCGATAGCTGCCGACCATCGGTCAAAGTCAGCTCGAAAAACGGCGCTGGGCGCATGTGATGCGCACTGCCTTGATGGTGATCGTCGTCGGATGAATCCTCACGCTCGTGGGGTCTGGGGCGTCGAAATTTGGCCTCGCCCACCACTGCACCATCAGGACCGCGCACCACCAACTCGCGGCTTGTGCGATCGCTTCGATCGCGGTCGATGTCAACACGCCATAGCGCCGCAATCCCACCCGCTAACACCAGCACCAACGCCAATACGGTCAACCAAATTCGCCAATACAGACGCTGATACCAATGGGGATTTTGTATGGCCATACCTGCGTTAGTCCTGCTGTTTGGCAAAGACGTAACCCACGCCACGAACCGTCAAGATCCGCTTTGGATTTTTAATATCAACTTCAATGGCTTGGCGTATGCGGCCGATATGCACATCGATTGAACGGTCAAATGCCTCCAAGTCCTTGCCCCGAACCAGTGCCATGATCTGCTCCCGCGTTAGTACCCGACCGGCCCGCTCAGACAGCGCCACCAACAAATCAAACTGGTAGGCCGTCAACTCGCGCAGTACGCCCCCAACGCGAACCTCACGCGCGTCTAAGTCCAGCTCCAAACTACCGAACGTCACGCTTCGCTGCCCACCGTCTAAGTTGTAGTCTAAGGGGGTGGCTTCTGCCGCAGTGCGACGCAAAATTGCACGTAGGCGAGCCAGTAATTCCCGAGGCTCGAAGGGCTTGGGCAAGTAATCATCGGCTCCCAGCTCCAGCCCCACAATGCGATCCATGGGATCACCCTTGGCCGTCAGCATCAGGATTGGCACGTGGGCATAGGCCGCTTGACTGCCACGTATCTGTCTGCAAATAGACAGCCCGTCAGTATCTGGCAGCATCAGATCAAGCAGCACCACGTCGGGCGTCTCAGCTTGCAAGGCCTCGAAACCAGCCACGCCAGTGTCGGCAACCATGCACAAAAATTCAGATTGCTCCAAATAGGTTTTAACCATCGCACTCAAGCGATGGTCATCCTCAATAATCAGCAGGCGGTAGGGCGCAGTCGACATAGACGTGGCATTTAGAACAGACGGTCAACCCCAAGCTTAGCGGCTGCGCCGCCCTGAAACATGTCTGTTGCGTAAAGTTCAGCGGTCGCTGGACTGGAGTCGCTTGCCCGCCAGTGCAACCAACCACAGCACAGGTAGACCAATCAACGTTGTAAACACAAAGAACGCGGGGTAGCCCATCGCATCCACGATACCGCCTGAGTAGCCACCCAAAGTTTTTGGCAGCAGTGTCATCAACGAACTGAAGATGGCGTATTGCACGGCAGTGAATTGCACATTGGTGAGGCTGGACAAAAACGCCACGAACGCCGCACTGGCAAAACCAGCAGCCAAATTATCTGCGCTGACCACCGCGTACATCAGGCTCAGGTCATGCCCCACCATGGCCAGCGCGACAAACGCTAAATTCGTGGCGGCCGACAAAATCGCTCCCCACATTAACGTGCGCATCACGCCGACACGCGTCGCCACTAAGCCGCCCAAGACGCTCCCGGCAATACCGATGAGCACACCATAGGTTTTTACCGCGGTGGCGATTTCGGGTTTGCTAAACCCCATGTCCTGATAGAAGACGTTGGAAATCACACCCAACACAATGTCTGAAATTCGATATAAACCAATCAGGCCTAAGACCAGCCAAGCCGTCTTCAATCCGTAGCGGGCGAAGAAATCTTTTACTGGCGCCAGCCACGTCTGTTGTGCCAACGCGCCTGGCGCGACACCCACTTTCACCAGCAAATACCCCGCGATCAATGCAACGCCCAAGGCCACAAACAAACGAATAGTCTCGACCAACAGGCCAAGCAACGGCCCACTACCGAAAACGGCTTTGAATGCGGCAATCTGCTGACCACCGTAAAAGAATGCCGTGATGAAAGCCAGCACTGCCAGCGCAAAAACCAACAGCATGCGGCCATTTTGACCACTGGTCAGTTGGTGCTGCTTGGTGTCTCGTGCGGCTACATCGGGTTCATTGATGGTTAGGGTCGTGACGATACCGACCAACATCGTCAAGGCCATCAGACCGTAGGTCATTTGCCATGCGCCATAGCTGTAAGCACCCTTGGTTGATCCCAATGCGTCTGCCAGAAACAGCGCACCCGCGCCCGCCACAACCATACCAATGCGATAGCCGGCGATGTAGGTTGAAGACATCATGGCCTGCAAATCGACGGGCGCCGATTCAATCCGATAGGCATCGATGACAATATCTTGGGTGGCCGAAGAGAAGCCCAATAAAACGGCACCCAACGCCATAACGGTGAGCGCATCAACCGCAGACGCTGGGTCCACGCTGGCCATCACCAGAATCGCCACCACGACTGCAAACTGCGACAGCAACATCCAGCTGCGGCGGCGACCTAACCGCGCCGTGAGCCATGGAATAGGTAATTGGTCGACGAGTGGCGCCCAAATGAACTTGAACGAGTAACCCAACGCAGCCCAGCTGAAAAAGGTGACCGCCTTACGCTCCACACCCGCCTCACCGAGCCACAGCGACAGCGAGGAAAAGATAAGCAGAATGGGGATACCCGCAGAGAAGCCCAAGAAGAGCATGGTGATAACGCGGGGATGCAACAGCACACTCAAGCCACCGGCGCTTTGCTTGTTGACAGACGAAGCTGAATCCATGATGAGAACCCCTTTTAAGTGCCACCCACGTATGGGTTGCTTTGTCGCTCTCGGCCAAAGCTACTCTCTGGCCCGTGGCCGGGAATAAACACGGTGTCATCGCCCATCGGCCACAACCGTTGTGTGATGCTGCTGATCAGCGTGTCGTAATCACCCTGCGGAAAATCGGTACGCCCAATGCTGCCGGCAAACAATACATCGCCTACAAACGCGCGCTTAATTTGGGGGGCGTAAAAGACCACGTGGCCCGGCGTATGCCCAGGACAGTGACGCACCTGAATCTCATGGGCGCCAAGCGACACCGTGTCACCATCGTTGAGCCAACGGGTGGGCTGAAACGTCTCGGCGGGGGCAAAGTTAAACATCTGGCTTTGCTCTGGCAAGGCATCGATCCAAAACTGGTCGCCAGGGTGCGGGCCAATGATGGGGAGATCCAACTCACGGGCCAACTGCCCTGTCCCACCGGCGTGATCAATGTGCGCGTGCGTAAGCCAAATATGCCGCAAATTCAAACCCAACGTGGACACGGCATCCATCAATCGGTCGAGGTCACCACCGGGGTCAATCACGGCGGCTTCTTTGGTCTCGTCGCACCAGATCAACGAACAGTTCTGTGCGAACGGTGTCACAGGAATGGTTTGGTATTTCAACATGCCCCACATGATAGCCGCAGCACTCACTGCAACTCAAACCGAATGGGGACTTGCAACGGCATCGCCGTCGGTACACCATCGACGGTGCCTGGGGTGAATCGCCACTGTTGAACCGCTTTTTGTGCGGCAGCATCCAGTCGCTCGAAGCCGGAGGAAACGGCGACAGCTGTCGCCGTGACAGCTCCGCTGGCAGCAATATTGATGCGCAACATAACGGTACCAGCCTCACCTGCCCGGCGGCTGGCACGCGGATAAACAGGTGGCTGCTGGCTGGATGCAATCAGTGACGGCTCTACGCGGACCACAGATACCGGTGCTTCAGCTTCTCGGGCGACCGGTTTCGAAGCCGCTGGTGAAGACGGGCTTGATAAAGCGCTGCCAGTTGCTGCAGGCGCATCCACAGGCTCTGCGCGCGCGGCCAGCGGCGACAGGGACTCCTGAGTTGCCGACGGTGCTGGAGTTGCTAATGTTGCTGATGTTGCGGGTGTCGAAGGAGGGGAGGTCATCAGGGTAGGCGCTACCGCCACCGCTTCCGGGACAGGCGTTGGCTCGTTTGCCCTCGCCCTGGTCGAGGACGGCTTAGGCGCACGCGCAATGGCGGGCTCAGCCGGGAGCGGCTTGCCCGTTTCCGGTGGTGGTGGAGAAGGCGGCGACGGTCGTGCTGGTGCTGGTGCTGGTCCTGGTACCGAGGGCGCAGCCTCCGGTGCACGCGCCTCACCCAGCCACGTGACATCAACGGGGGCATCTGGTGCCGAGGGTGCTGCGGTTTGCCGTTCAAACCAAGTGGGTTGCCACACCACGAATGCCGCAAATCCCGCCACATGCAACACGAATGCGCACCCCAACCAAACACCCAGCCGTCGGGGTTCTAGGCGCTGATCCAATGCGTTGCTTGACGTCGCCCCAAACGACAGGGCGGCGTCAATGCCAGCGTCAGGATCAGAGGGCGTAGGCATAGTCGATCGTGACAGGCGCGTGGTCTGAGAACCGCTCGGCCTTGTATACCGCACACTGGCGAGCCAACGCGGCAAATGCCAGCGTCGCTAAGTGGTAATCCAAGCGCCACCCTACGTTATTGGCCCAAGCCTGCCCGCGGTTACTCCACCACGTGTACGCAGCATCGGTTTCAGTGGGATGCAATTGGCGATAAACGTCGATCATGCCGCCTTCTAAAAACGCAGTCATCCACGCCCGCTCTTCAGGCGTGAAGCCACTGTTTTTTTGATTGCTCCGCCAGTTCTTCAAATCAATGTTTTGGTGCGCGATATTCAGGTCACCACACAGCACATAGTCGCGGCTTTTGGCCAGCGCGCGCAGGTGCGGCGTAATGGCGTCTAAAAACCGAAATTTCGCGCTTTGCCGTTCATCACCGGAAGACCCACTGGGGAAGTAACTGCTGATCACACTGAACTTGCGCTTTGGGCTATCAAACCGTAACTCAATATAACGACCCTCGGCGTCAAACTCTTCGTTGCCAAAGCCGCTGATGACGTCGCTTGGCGTGCGTTTGGTGTAGATGCCGACACCCGAATAGCCTTTTTTCTCCGCCGTGTGAAAGTATCCGGGCAGCGTGGCAATCACATCCAACGTCCCCGCCATATCCGCGACTTGGGCTTTCAACTCTTGGACGCACATACAATCAGGGGCTGTGTTTGCCACCCACGATTCCAAGCCCTTTCGGCTTGCGGAACGGATACCGTTGAGGTTAAGGCTGGTTAATTTAAACAAGGATTCGGTCATGGTCTCTACACAACAATTAACTGGCACCAACACGGGTGACTTGGCGCAAGCGTTTGTTGCATTCTCGGTTGAGGCAGGCGTGCTGCGCTTGGGTGAATTTAAAACAAAGGCGGGGCGAATGAGCCCTTACTTTTTCAACGCCGGCTTGTTCGATGACGGCGCCAAACTGGCCCGCTTGGCTCAATTTTATGCACAGCGCATCCTGAGCAGCGGCATTGAGTTTGACATGGTTTTTGGACCTGCCTACAAAGGTATTCCGTTGGGCGCTGCGGTGGCCATGGAACTCGCACGTCACGGCAAGAACTTGCCCTTTGCCTATAACCGCAAAGAAGCGAAGGACCATGGCGAGGGCGGTTCGCTGGTGGGAGCCCCTTTAAAAGGTCGCGTGCTGATCGTGGATGATGTGATGAGTGCCGGCACAGCCGCACGCGAATCTATTGCCCTTATCAAAGCGGCGGGTGCCACGCCACATGCCGTGGCCATTGCACTGGACCGGCAGGAAATGGCGACCGAGCAGCAAACCGACGGCAGTCTGAAGGACGTTCCCTACAGCGCGGTGCAGTACGTCCGCGAGCGCGTGGGCTTACAAGTATGTGCCATCGCCACCCTAGACGACTTGTTGGGCTACCTGTCCAACCAAGCCGAAAACCCTGAATTTGCCGACAACCACGCCCGCGTGCTGGCGTATCGAGAGCGTTACGGCGTCAACGCGTGACGCCGTAGTACAACCCTCACGTTAATCGAGCTTGGCCTTCAGTAGCGCATTAACCTGCGCTGGGTTGGCCTTGCCCTTGCTGGCCTTCATCACCTGTCCCACCAAGGCGTTAAACGCCTTGTCTTTGCCCGCCTTGTATTGCGCGATGTTGTCGGCATTACCTGCCAGTACCTCGTCAATAATCGACTCTAAGGCGCCGGTGTCGTTCATCTGCTTAAGGCCTTTAGCCTCGATAATGGCATCGACCTCGCGCTCACCTTGCCACAGCGCATCAAAGACTTGCTTGGCCGCGTTATTTGAAATCGTGTTGTCCACAATACGACCAATCAAGGCTGCCAACTGGGTGCTGGCTACCGGTATCGCGTCGAAATCAATATCGTCTTGGTTCAGCCGACGTGCAACCTCTCCCATGATCCAGTTGCTGGCCAGCTTCGCTTGGCCAGAGGCTTTGGCTGTCGCCTCAAAATAAGCAGCCATCGCCTGGGATTGCGTCAGGGTCGTGGCATCGTATTCGGGTAAGCCGTAATCTCGCACAAAGCGCTCGGCCATCACACGCGGCAACTCAGCCATTTCGCTGCGCACACGATCGACCCAGTCGCGACTGATCACCAATGGTGGCAAGTCAGGGTCGGGGAAATAGCGGTAGTCAGCGGCATCCTCTTTGGTGCGCATCGCACGCGTTTCGCCGGTATCGGGGTCGAACAGAACCGTCGCTTGCTGGATGGCATGACCATCTTCGATTTGCTCAATTTGCCAGCGGATTTCGTAATCAATCGCTTGCTGCATGAACTTGAAGCTGTTCAGGTTTTTGATTTCTCGGCGCGTGCCCAAAGGCGCACCTGGTTTGCGAACCGACACGTTGGCATCACAGCGGAAACTACCCTCCTGCATGTTCCCGTCACAAATGCCAATCCACGTCACAATTTTGTGCAGCTCTTTGGCATAAGCCACCGCTTCAGCGGTCGATCGGATGTCGGGCTCGGTCACAATCTCCAGCAAGGGTGTACCCGCGCGGTTCAAGTCGATGCCACTCTGGCCGCCACCACCCAGCGCCGCGTCCTCGTGCAATGACTTACCGGCATCCTCTTCCAAGTGCGCACGCACCAAACGAACGGTTTTTTTCTCATCGCCTAAAAAGAAACTGACCTCGCCACCCTGCACCACAGGAATCTCAAACTGGCTGATCTGGTAACCCTTGGGCAGGTCGGGGTAGAAGTAGTTTTTACGCGCAAAGACACTCTTCTCTGCGACGTGTGCGTTGACAGCCAAACCCAGTTGAATGGCGCGCTCAACCGCGCCCTTATTCATGACGGGTAATGCACCGGGCAACGCCAAATCCACAGGGCTGGCGTGCACGTTCGGCTCAGCACCAAAGGCCACAGCAGAACGGCTAAAGATCTTCGACGCAGTTGACAACTGGGCATGGGTCTCAAAGCCAATGACGACCTCGTATCCATTCACCAGAAGGCTCGCTTGGGCTGCTGGCGCGCTCATAAAACAGACTCCTTCGGGCTGGCTGTATGCCAGCTGGTCACTTGCTGAAACTGGTGAGCGGTCTGCAGCAGTTCAGGTTCTTTCAGGTAGTTACCCACCAGTTGCAGGCCAACGGGCATGCCGCCTTCGCCAAATCCGGCAGGCACGCTCATGCCGGGCAAACCAGCCAAGCTGATAGACAAAGTAAAAATATCGGCAAGATAGCTGGCGACCGGGTCATTGGCCTTTTCACCCAAATGCCAAGCGACCGTCGGTGCGACCGGCCCAGCGATGACATCGCACTGCTGGAATGCCGCCTGGAAGTCGTTGGCAATCAGACGTCGAATTTTTTGAGCCTGCAGATAGTAGGCGTCGTAGTAGCCGTGTGACAACACGTAGGTACCGATCAAAATTCGCCGCTTGACCTCATCCCCAAAGCCTTCGCTGCGGGTCTTTTGGTACATGTCAATCAGGTCATCGTACGCGGCCGCTCGGTGGCCATAACGCACCCCATCAAAGCGGCTCAAGTTACTCGACGCCTCCGCTGGCGCGATGATGTAGTAAACCGGTATGGACAACTCGGTACGTGGCAAGCTGATATCGACCAGCGTCGCACCCAGCGCAGTCAACTGGGCGAGCGCCGCTTGCACGGCCTCGTTTACATCGGTCGACACGCCCGCACCGAAAAACTCTTTGGGCAACCCCACCCGCAAACCGGATAGGGGCTTATCGGGCGTTGCACCCGCCCGTGGTTGGTTGAGGGTTTGCGTGAAATCACGCGCTGGTACGTCTAAGGACGTGGCGTCGCGATCAAGGTCTGGGCCCGCCATCGCAGACAACAGCAACGCGCAATCCTCAGCGCTGCGGGCCATGGGCCCCGCTTGGTCAAGGCTAGACGCAAACGCCACCATGCCGTAACGCGAGCAAAGACCGTATGTGGGCTTGATACCGGTGATGCCACAGAACGCTGCCGGTTGACGAATCGAGCCACCGGTGTCGGTGCCCGTGGCGGCTGGCACCAAGCGCGCGGCAACAGCGGCCGCTGAGCCACCAGAGGAGCCACCCGGCACCCGCGTAACGTCCCAAGGATTCTTCACGGGACCATAGGCCGAATTTTCGTTGGCTGAGCCCATCGCAAATTCGTCGCAGTTCAGCTTGCCCAAACTAACCGTTCCCGCCTCCATCAAGCGCCGTACCACGGTCGCGGTGAACGGGCTTTGGTAACCCGCCAGCATTTTGGAGCCAGCAGTGGTCGGCATCCCTTCGGTTACAAATACATCTTTGTGCGCCATCGGTACACCCAACAAAGGGGCTGCATGCCCATCGCTGCGTTGTGCATCGGCGAGTTTGGCTTGCGCAAGCGCACGGTCGGGATCGAGGTGTAAAAAGCTTCCCAACCCCTGGTGCGCCTCTGCGCGGGCGAGCAAATGCTGAGTCACCTCAACACTCGATACCGCTTTAGCTTGCAATTGGCGTGATAACTCGGCCACGCGCCATTCATGAATTTCAGACATCGCAGGTACGCTCACTCGATCACTTTGGGAACTAAAAACAAGCCTCGCTCAACCGCGGGCGCACTGCGCTGGTTGGTGTCGCGAATGGCCTCGCTGGCGGGCTCGCTCGCAATGTCATCCCGCAGGCGCAAAGCCACCGCTTCGCCCATCGCGTCTGTGGGGTGCGCCAGCGGCTCTATGCCGGTGGTGTCGACGGCGTTCATTTGCGCCACCAGGTCAAAAAAGCCATTGATTTGGGTAACCAGCGGTCCCTCCGCTTCGGGGGTCAGCTCAAGCCGTGCCAATGCGGCCAAACGCCGCATATCGTCAGAAGTTAGTGCCATTGAATAAAATCATGTGATGCGTTAGCCAACGCTCAAAAAATGCCAAAAAAGCCGGTCTGGCCATTGGGTGTCGAAGTAAAGGATAGGGTATTATCCAACCTTTAGATTCCGACGCGTTTTTTCACGTTTTTACTGAGCTTTTGCGCGAATTAAAACCACTTTCCCGTTTCGTCGGTTGGGACGCCCAGCCCCTGAATCGCTAGGACGCCATACATGTTTCAAGCTTTCCGCCGTCAATTTTCCTCCGATCTTGCCATCGACCTCGGCACGGCAAACACCCTGATTTATATGCGCGACAAAGGCATCATCCTAGATGAGCCCTCGGTCGTCGCCATCCGCAACGAAGGCGGCCCACACGGTAAAAAAACCCTGCAAGCGGTTGGCCACGAAGCAAAGTCCATGTTGGGCAAAGTCCCCGGCAACATCGAAGCCATTCGCCCGATGAAGGACGGCGTGATCGCCGACTTCACAGTCACCGAGCAAATGCTCAAGCAATTCATCAAGATGGCGCACCCCCGCTCCATTTTCCGACCCAGCCCGCGCATCATCATCTGTGTGCCCTGCGGTTCAACGCAAGTCGAGCGCCGCGCCATCCGTGAATCAGCGTTGGGGGCAGGCGCGTCCGAGGTCTTTTTGATTGAAGAGCCCATGGCAGCCGCCATTGGCGCGGGTTTGCCCGTTTCTGAGGCCTCAGGCTCTATGGTCATCGACATCGGTGGCGGCACCACCGAGGTGGGCATCATCTCTTTAGGCGGCATGGTTTACAAAGGGAGCGTTCGCGTCGGTGGCGACCGCTTTGACGAGGCCATCATCAGCTACATCCGTCGCAACTACGGCATGCTCATCGGTGAGCCGACCGCCGAAGCCATCAAAAAGACCATTGGCTCTGCATTCCCCGGCGGTGATGTCAAAGAAATGGAAGTCAAGGGTCGTAACTTGTCAGAGGGCGTGCCCCGCTCCTTTGTGATCTCTTCCAACGAAATCCTTGAATCACTCACCGAGCCGCTCAACAACATCGTCTCTGCAGTCAAGACGGCCCTTGAGCAAACACCACCTGAACTGGGCGCCGATATTGCCGAGCGCGGCATGATGCTGACTGGCGGCGGTGCGCTGTTGCATGACCTCGACCGCTTACTCTCCGAGGAAACCGGTTTGCCCGTCTTGGTGGCGGAAGACCCCCTGACCTGCGTCGTTCGCGGCTGCGGCATGGCCTTGGAGCGGATGGATAGCCTGGGTACCATCTTCTCCCACGAGTAAGTGCGCAACTGCTAACTGACCCAGCCATCGCCCCGTGCTAGACCGATCCCCGCCGGCCCTTTTTAAACAAGGTGTCACGGCGTTTGTGAAATTGGCCATCTGCACGGGCTTGTCAGCAGCGTTGATGCTGGTCGACCGGCAAGCCAAAGTCAGTGAGCCGATCCGTGCGGCGCTGGCCACAGCGCTGCACCCCGTTGAGTATGCGTTGCGCCAACCACTTGAAGTTGCGGGCGGCTTAATCGACTACTTCCGACACCAATCAACTTTTATCAGCGAGCAAGCGGCGCTTAAACAATCGCTTCTAGAACTGTCATTACAGGCTCAGCGGGCCGCCTACTTAAGTGCAGAAAACCAGCGACTCGAGGAATTGTTGCAACTGCGCAGCGCGCAGACACAGCCCAGCATCGCAGCGCGCATCGTCGCCGAGACCCCTGATCCCTATGCCGCGCGCGTCGTCATCGATAAGGGCAGCATGGACGGTGTCAGCGCCGGCGCTGCCGTCGTCGACGTTAATGGCGTTTATGGACAAGTCACCACGGTTTACCCATTCAGCAGCGAGGTGACACTCGTCACCGATTCCAACCACGCAACGCCCGTTATGAATGCGCGTACGGGTGCACGTGGTGTGCTGTTTGGCGCCAAGAAGGGCGCCGTGTCGATGCTCGAAATGCGGTATGTCAATGCCAACGCTGATGTGCAATCCGGCGATCTGCTGCTCACAAGCGGCATTGACGGCGTCTACCCGCCCGGTTTGCATGTGGCGACGGTGAACCCACTGCCCGATACCCAGGACATGAATTACACCACCCTGTACTGCACGCCAAGCGCCCGCGTGGATATCACGCGAGAGGTTTTGATCGTCTCGCCTGCACGACCGACTGAGCCACCGCAACCGGCAGTCACTAAACAAGAAAAGGCGGGTGACTCATGATCATGCGCCGTGGCCAACCCCTGCTGTTGCCGGTCTCCCCCTTGTTCATCGCAGTGTCGCTGATTGTGGCCTTGCTGCTGAACATGTTTTTAAGCAACCTCCTCGGCCCTAGTGGTGTTTGGCTGCCTGATTTTTTGGCCGTTGCACTGGTCTTTTGGAATGTCCACCAACCTCGACGCATCAGTATTGGATGGGCGTTCTTCTTCGGTTTGCTCATGGATGTGCATGCCAGTGCCTTGCTCGGCCAGCATGCGCTGGCCTACAGCGTGCTGTCGTATTTTGCGATCTCCATGCATCGTCGCTTACGCTGGTTCCCCGTCGATGGCCAGGCGCTGCAACTGATCCCCCTCCTACTGGTCGCGCACCTGTTGCAGTGGTTGGTACGCTGGTTGGTCGGCGATGGGCTACCCGGCTGGCCCGCGTTGATCGCCCCCGCACTCGAGGCGGTTTTGTGGCCCATTGCCACCGCAGTCCTGTTGGCCCCCCAACGGCGGGCACACAACCCCGATGAGAACCGTCCCATCTGATGCGCAACCCATGAAGGAGTTGCGCAACGTTGAGGCGGATTTGCGGCAGTTCCGATTGCGCGCATTGGTGGCCACTGCCGCCGTTATCGTCGCATTCACTCTGATTTGGGCGCGCGCCTACTACCTGCAGGTCGTGCAGTACGAGAACCTGAATGAGCAAGCCGAGCGCAACCGGACGGCCGTGGTACCTGTGGTGCCCATGCGCGGTGAGGTTGAAGACCGGAACGGGGAGATCTTGGCATCCAACTACTCTGCCTACACCCTCGAAATCACGCCGTCAAAAGTACCTGACCTCGACGCGGTGCTGAGCGAACTCGAGCCGCTCGTCACGATCAGCAAGCGCGATCGACGTCGCTTCAATAAACTCCTCAGCGAGACCAAAGCGTTTGAAGCCATTCCGATTCGTACACTGCTCTCCGACGAAGAGGTGGCGCGGTTTGCAGCCCAACGCTGGCGCTTCCCCGGTGTTGAAATCCGCGCCCGTTTTTTCCGCAACTACCCCTTGGGGGCGACCGCCAGCCACTTGGTGGGTTATATCGGACGCATCAACCAGCGCGAGCAAGACGAGATTGAATCGTGGCCCGATGAGGAGCGCGCCAACTACCGCGGCACCGACTACATCGGCAAACTGGGCATCGAGCAGTTTTACGAAAAAGAACTGCACGGTGAAACGGGCATCGAGCGCATTGAAACCTCCGCTGGCGGACGCGCGGTTCGCATCCTCGACAGTCGACCCGCGCGACCTGGTCGCACCATCGAACTCACCATCGACGCCAAATTGCAGCAAATGACAGAGCAGCTGTTTGGTGATCGCCGCGGCGCATTGGTGGCCATCGATCCTCGCAATGGCGAGATTTTGGCCTTCGTCAGCGCTCCCACATTTGATCCGAACTTGTTCGTTGAAGGCATCGATGTCGAGAGCTGGCGTGCGCTTGCTGATTCGCCAGACAAGCCGCTTCTAAACCGAGCGATCCGCGGCCGCTACCCACCGGGGTCAACCTACAAGCCCTTCATGGGCCTGGCTGCACTTGAACTCGGTAAACGCAGCCCGCAAGCCACCACATACGATCCGGGTTATTGGATTTTTGGCGACAACAAATTCAGAAGCCACGGTGATGAGGGCTTGGGTAATGTGGACTTGCGAACGAGTATTGTGAAATCCAGCAATACCTACTATTACGCGCTGGCCAACGACCTAGGGGTTGATGCCATCCATGACTTCATGGCGCCATTTGGGTTTGGCCAAATCACAGGCATTGATCTGCATGGCGAGCAGTCAGGCATTCTGCCCAGCCAAGCCTGGAAACGAGCCGCCTATAAACGCGCCGACCAGCAACGGTGGTACGCCGGCGAGACCATCTCTCTGGGCATTGGCCAAGGCTATAACTCATTCACGATGCTGCAACTCGCCAGTGCGACCGCCACGCTCGCCAACCGCGGTGTGCAGTACCCACCGCACCTGATGCGCGCCATCCGTGAGTCACGTAACAGCACCGCACAAACGATGTCCAGCGTGACGCCGCGGGACTTGAACCTGAATCAAAAAAATGTGGATCACATCATTGAGGCGATGGTTGGCGTGACACAAGAGGGTACGTCGCGCCTTTCTTTTGCGAACGCACCCTATCTCAGTGCGGGTAAGACGGGTACGGCGCAGGCCGTGACAATTGGACAAAACGAAAAGTACGATGCAAAAAAGCTGGCAGAGTACGAGCGCGATCACGCGCTGTACATCGCCTTCGCACCCACTGATGCACCGGAAATCGCATTGGCTATCGTGGTTGAAAATGCGGGCTTTGGCAGCGCCCACGCGGCACCCATCGCGCGGCGTGTTTTTGACTACGTGCTATTGGGCCAATACCCCAGCGAAGCAGACATCGCCGCGGTGCAACAAGGCCAAGCCACGGCCCCGATTGGGGAGCCCCGAGCGGTCGCTGATGTCCCACTCATCCGAACGGTCGACCCCACCACTTCGGAATAAAGCATCCGTATCAAGCGCGCAGTTAGCCCACCATGTAGGCATCCCAGGCGGTTTTGGTAATCAACGCCGCCACGACAATCATGAAAGCAACGCGCACAAAACCTGCTCCGTGACGCAAGGCGAGGCGCGTACCAATCAAGCTACCAGCCACATTGGCGACGGCAATAAACACGACCAAATGCCACCAAATGTGGCCTGTCGAAATGAACAACACCAACGCGGCCATATTTGACCCGAGGTTCAGCAGTTTGGCGCTGGCGCTGGCGTGCAAAAAATCAAAGCCCAAAAAGCGTACCATCGCAAAAATAAAAAAGCTACCAGTGCCGGGACCAAAAAACCCGTCATAACCACCGATGACAAAACCCATTAGGCCCATCACCCAACGTTCTTGATTTGGGGTCAACGTAGGCGCGTGTTCACGGCCCATGTCTTTCTTTGCCAGGGTGTAAATAAAAACCGCCATCAGCACAAAGGGGAGTGCTTTGCGAAAGCCATCAGGGGAAACCTGCGTGACTGCCCAAGCCCCCAAAAATGAGCCCACGACTGCCAACACCAATGCCGGCAACAAGCTGCGCCAAGGCATGGTGACGCGGTGCGCATATTGCCAGGCCGCCGCCGCCGTCCCCCACATGGACGCGCTTTTGTTCACCCCAAATAAGGTTGCGGGATGCGCGTTGGGGAACATCGCAAACATCGCAGGGACCAATATCAGTCCGCCACCACCGACGATGGAATCCACAAAGCCCGCTAAAAAGGAGGCAAAGGTAACAGCGATAAATTCCATAAATGAATCAAGGGTTGGCGCAAAAAAAAGCACCGGCTAAAGCCGGTGCGTTTTTTGTCTCTGTGGACTTCGGTTCGAATTGTCTCCTCGACCCTCGCTCTAGTGAGACCACAAGACAGTGCCCTGTAATTTCACGCGTGCAGACAATGTAACAAGGGATGACCCACTGCCGCATGGGGACTTTCCCGCATAAACTGCCAAAAAATTCAATACTTTTGACATCTATTAATACTTAGGTATTCTCAGCAATCCAGCGGGCCGCCTTTTCTGCAATCATCAGGGTCGGGCTATTGGTATTGCCACTGGTAATCGTGGGCATCACCCCAGCGTCCACCACGCGCAGGCCAGTGATCACCCCGCCCGCACCATCACGCACCCGCAAATGGGTGTCGACCACAGCCATGGGATCATCGTCGCGCCCCATCTTCGTCGTACCCACTGGGTGAAAAATGGTCGTCGCAATGTCTCCGGCCAGCCGTGCCAATTCGTCATCAGTTTGGTATTGGATACCTGGCTTCACCTCTTCGGGCTGGAAGTTCTCAAGCGCGGATTGGGACACAATTTCCCGCGTCAACCGCAACGAGTCGGCCGCGATCTTGCGGTCAATGTCGGTACTCAGATAATTCGGCGCAATCACAGGCGGCTGTTGGGAATCAGGGCTCTGGATATGCACCGAACCCCGACTGGTGGGATTCAAATTACACACGCTGGCCGTGAACGCGTTAAAGCGGTGCAGTGGCTCACCAAACGCATCCAAGCTCAACGGCTGCACGTGGTACTGCAAATTGGCATGAGGCTGACTGGGGTCGGACTTCACAAACGCCCCCAACTGGCTCGGTGCCATGCTCATGGGCCCGGAACGCTTCAATGCGTACTCGAGTCCGATCAGGGCCTTACCCCACCAACTGTTCGCCATCGTGTTGAGTGTCTTCACGCCCTTAACCGAGAAGACGGCACGAATCTGTAAGTGGTCTTGTAAATTCTCACCCACGCCAGGCAGGTTAACCAGTGGCTCCACGCCCGCTTGCGCGAGCACCGCCGGGTCACCAATGCCCGAGCACTCAAGCAGCTGCACCGAGCCGATGCTACCCGCGCTGAGGATCACCGATGTGCGCGCACCCACGGCATAGCGGCGATTGGTCGCACCATCCACAACCCATGCACCGGCGCAACGCCAGCCCTCTGTGGGCGATTTCTCCATCGCCAACTTCTCGACTTGTGTTTGGGTACGAATCACCAAATTAGAGCGGTGTTTTACGGGATTCAAAAAAGCCTTCGACGTGTTCCAACGCCACCCCTTGCGTTGGTTCACCTCGAAATAGGAAACGCCTGCGTTATCGCCACGGTTGAAATCGGGTGTCGCGGGAATACCCTTTTGCTGCGCCGCCAATGCGAAGGCGTCGAGCACATCCCAGCGCAGACGTTGCTTTTCAACGCGCCACTCACCATCGCCACGGTGCCAAGGATTGGCCTCTGCCGAGGCTTGGTCTTGGCTGTGGTGCGACTCGTGGGCCAAAAAATCAGGCAAACAACGATCCCACCGCCAATCAGCGTCACCCGTCAAGTCCGCCCACCGATCGTAGTCACGCGCTTGGCCGCGCATGTAAATCATGCCGTTGATGCTGGAACAACCACCCAAGGCTTTACCTCGTGGGTAACGTAACTTCCGCCCATTCAGGCCAGGTGTCGGTGCCGTCTCGTAAAGCCAGTCGGTGCGTGGGTTCCCGATGCAATACAGGTAGCCCACTGGAATGTGAATCCAGTGGTAGTTGTCGCGTTTACCGGCCTCCAAAAGCAGGACACGCTTACGGGGATCGGCACTCAGCCGGTTGGCCAACAAGCAGCCCGCGGTACCGGCGCCCACAATCACATAATCAAAGGTATCTGCCGCATCGACGGCGGCGCTAAACGGTGTGGTCATCTGCGGCCCTCTTGGGATTCTCAGGGTCATCGAATGGCAGATCGGCGCCCTCGGGCAGGGCAAAATCGCCCCGCTCAAAAGCGACCAAGACTGCCTGCGCTTGCCGCGCCCAATCAGCGGGCACCTGCAACCGCGCGGGAATCGCACCCGCTAACAAAGAATGCATTTGCAAGGTATGGACGTCCGCCACGGCCGCCGGAATACCGGCAGCTTTCAAACAGCCCAACACCACCATGGCTTGCGTGGGGTCGGCGTAACGCGCCACCGTCACCCAATCTGTCGCATCGAAGTCTAGATCGGGTGACTGCATGCCCGTTACTTCGCGGTAGGCATGACGAACTCAGCGCCCTTACCGATACTGGCAGGCCAGCGCTGCATGACAGATTTTTGCTTGGTGTAGAAACGCACACCCTCCTCGCCGTAGGCGTGCATATCGCCAAACAAACTGCGCTTCCAGCCACCAAACCCGTGCCACGCCATGGGCACCGGGATGGGCACGTTGATGCCCACCATACCCACCTGAATTTGACGCGAGAACTCACGCGCCACATTACCGTCGCTGGTGAAGCAGGACACGCCGTTACCAAACTCGTGGTCATTGATAATTTGCACCGCTTCAGCGAAGTCAGCCACGCGCACGCACGACAGCACGGGACCAAAGATTTCCTCTTTGTAGATGCGCATATCGGTGGTCACGTTGTCAAACAACGTAGCGCCCAACCAGAAGCCGTTGTCGCAACCAGCGCCAGCCGTCGAACCACTGAAGCCGCGGCCATCAACCAATAATGTGGCGCCTTCGGACACGCCAAGGTCGATGTAATTCGTGATCCGCTGCTTGGCCGCTTGGGTCACGATGGGGCCCATCTCTGCATCCAACTCCACACCGTTCTTGACCTTCAACTCGCGGGCACGCTCGACCAATTTGGGCAACACGCGGTCGGCCACATCACCGACAAACACCGCCACCGAGATCGCCATGCAACGCTCGCCTGCAGAGCCATAAGCCGCGCCCATCAGCGCGTCAACCACTTGATCAATATCTGCATCAGGCATCACCACCAGGTGGTTCTTCGCGCCACCCAAGGCCTGTACGCGTTTACCATGACGGGCACCGGTTTCATAAATGATGTTGGCAATCGGCGTGGAGCCGACAAAGCTGAGCGCTTGAACATCCGGGTGCACCATCAAGGCATCCACAGATTCTTTGTCACCTTGCACCACGTTAAACACGCCGTCGGGCAAGCCCGCTTCGCGCAACAACTCTGCCATCAACAAACTGGCGCCGGGGTCGAGGGGGCTGGGCTTCAAGACAAATGTGTTGCCACAAGCAATGGCCACGGGATACATCCACATGGGCACCATCACGGGGAAGTTAAACGGCGTGATACCCGCCACCACGCCCAAGCTCTGACGCATGGTCCAGTTATCAATGCCGGTTGAAACCTGCTCCGTGTAATCGCCCTTGAGTAACTGCGGAATGCCACAAGCAAACTCCACGATATCGATACCGCGCGTCACCTCACCTTGGGCATCGGTGAACACCTTGCCATGCTCGGCGGTGATGATGCGGGCCAAATCATCGCGGCGTTGATTCAAGAGCTCCAAAAATTTAAACATCACCCGTGCGCGACGCAGGGGCGGCGTGTTGGACCATGCGGGAAAAGCGGCTTTGGCTGCTGCAACGGCCGCGTCCACATCTGCACTGTTGGCTAAGCAAACTGAGCCCGTCACCGCGCCTGTCGCGGGGTTGGTCACGTCTTGGCGGCGGTTGGAACTGCCAGGGGTCACTTGGCCATTGATGACGTGGCCGATCGTCGCGATATTTGAATTGCTCATGACTTTAGAAGGGTTTTGAAAAACAAAAAGCCCCACTTTAGGGCCACTCTGTGAATTTTAAGGATGCGATGTGGTGCTGACTACTTGAAATAGTTGAAGTCTGATATTTGATCTTCTTATATCATTGCCTCATGGACATCCAACGTTTGCGCATTTTTATCGCCGTGGCCCAAACGGGCAGCCTCTCGCGGGCGGGCGAGAAGGTCCATCTCAGCCAACCGGCCGTGAGCCTGCAAATTAAACAACTCCAAACCGAATTGGGAATGACACTCTTTCAGCGTGAGGCGCAAGGCATGCGCCTCAGCGAAGACGGCGCAGCGCTACTGCCATGGGCCGAGCGCGTCGTGAGCGCCATGGCCGCCTTCACACAACAGGCGCAACGCCTACACACAGAGTTACGCGGGCAACTGGCAATCGGCACGATCCTTGATCCTGAATTCACGCGCTTGGGCGCCTTCCTCAAGGCGTTGGTTAGCCGGGCGCCAAAAGTCCAAACGGTTATGCGCCACGGTATCAGCGGTCAGGTACGCAACCTCTTGGCTAGCGGTGAATTGGATGTGGCATTTTTTTTGGGCAACCCCAATGCCATCGAAGGGCCACAGCGGGAACCTCGTTGGCACTGCGAAACGCTCAGCCACTTTCGCTACCGGGTTCTGGCACCCGCCGGTTGGGGCCCCCGAGTCAATGGTCAAGACTGGGCGGGTTTGGCCCGCCTGCCGTGGATCATCACCCCGCCCGAGTCGGCCCACCACCGCTTACTCAACAGCGTCACGCAACCACTCGGATTGACGCTAGAGCGGGCCGCGCTCGTCGATCAAGAGTCCTCAATGGTGGACTTGGTACGGTCCGGTGTGGGGTTGTCTTTGGCGCGTGAATCCATCGCCATCCACGAGGCCCAAGCCAGCGGCTTAGTCATCGCCGATGCCGTGAGTCTGGCCTGTGAGCTGAGCTTCATCTACCTCGCGGCACGCAGCCACGAACCCGCTATTCAAGCTGCGCAAGCAGCCTTGCGCGAGGTCTGGCAACCCTAAGGCCCCTAGCCTGCAGGAACCGGCTCAGGCACCAGCAGCGTACCGTTGCGCAGGCCGCGTACCGTCATGAGGCTAAGCGCCAAAATCACCACGCTGACCAGCACCAAAACCACCACCGAGAGTTGTTGCATCCAAGCGTTGCTCGTCGCGCCAGACGCGGCCATGGCGTCCCCTAACACCAGCGTCAAGCTGGCCAGCGACGCCAACGGGAACGATAACGCCCAGAACCCCATGTGAAAGCCAGCACGCCGGGCGCGCGCCAGCACAGGCGCAACCCACAACAAACAAAAAGCGGCCATCGCCCACGCCATTTGCATCACCCAGGTTGGCGCCTGAAATTGAAACGCCACAACCCCCAGCACCGATGGCGGCGCGACCGAAATAAACCATGTGGGTAACAAACGATCGGGAAGCACGCTGTGCGCGGCGCGGCGCGCCAACACCAATAACAAAACCAACGGCCAAAAAAACAAACCAATACTGGCCTGCATGACCGACCAGTCGACATGCCCTAGCGCCAAGCCTGGCAGCGGCGCCACCACGTTACCCACAACCGGGACAAACAAAACAGGGGTGATCCCCGCCCACATGGGGGTCGTGTGGCCAGCGGCATCGGTCACGGCGGGCTTGAGCCACTTGGACAACACCCACCACGTCACCCACAATTGCGCAGCGGCCACCGCAAACCATAGCGCAGACAACCACGGCTGTGGCCCGAACCACCGCGCACCACAGGCGATTAACAGTAACAACCCCACGGGAACTGTCGCCAGAAAAGCGTGACGAACGGGGTGATTCAAATCCTCTGCAAGGGCTTGCGGAAACTGCACCGAGCGCCGAATCGACAACACCGCCAACACGGCGAAAACCACCAATGCCAAAACAGCCAGCGCTTGTGACAGTGCGGCAGCAGGGGCTCCCATGAGTGGTTCAGCACGACCCCACGCCAAGGACAAACCGCCCAGCCCCATCACCGGTGTGAACCAAGCCAACGACAAAAATTTAAGCGGGGGTGCAGACATTCAAATCTTTCAGAGTCAGGGTTGGTCCGCAGCAGCAACCTGCACGGGTACGCGGGGCGCAATGGCACACATCAATTCGTAAGCAACCGTGCCGCTGGCGTACGCCACCTCATCAATCGGCAACACAGCACCCGATGCGCTGCGCCCCCACAGTACCACCTCGGCACCCATAGCAGGTAGGGCGCCGCGTGCGGCAACCACCGGGCGCAAATCGACGGTCAGCATATCCATGCTGACGCGCCCTACCACGCGGGTGCGAATCCCATCGACCAACACCGGCGCACCGGCATCGAGGGCACCGTTGGCATGCCGAGGGTAACCGTCGGCGTAACCACATGACACAACCCCAATCGCCATCGCCTCAGGCGCCACGAAAGTGGAGCCATAACCCACCGTGTCGCCTGGCGCTAAATGCTGCAACGCCAGCAGCTGCGCCGATAACGTCATGGTGGGTTGCAAATCCCAAAGCGCGGCGTCCCCCTGCGGAAAATCAGGTGCGCTACCGTACAACGCAATTCCGGCTCGCACCCAATCAGCGGCAACGGTTGGCGCATTGGGCGCGTGGCGCAACACAGCCGCACTGTTTGACACCGTGCGGGCACCCGCCAAGTCAGTGCTGGCCGCATCAAACACAGCCATTTGGTGCGCAATACCGCGTGCACCATCTGCATCGCTGAAGTGAGTCATCAGTGAAATTTCATCGACCTGCGGCAAGGCATTCAGGCGCGTCCACGCGCTGCGATAGGCATCGGGCTTGAAGCCCAAACGATTCATCCCTGAATTGAGCTTTAAAAAGACCCGATGTGGCACCTGTGTTTTGTGCGTCGCCAACCAGTCAATCTGCTCAGCGCAGTGCACGGTGTGCCATAAATCCAAACGTGAGCACCACTCCAGGTCACGCAACTCGAACGCGCCCTCCAGCAGCAGAATCGGTCCGCGCCAACCCAACTGCCGTAAACGCTGGGCCTCGGCGATATCCAACAAAGCGAAACCATCGGCACCGCGCAAGGCGTCATACACATTCTCAATGCCGTGGCCATAGGCATTGGCTTTCACCACCGCCCAGACCCGCGTGTTGGGCGCTTGCGCACGAATGCGGTTCAGGTTGTGGCGCAAAGCGTCGCTGTGAATCGTGGCGAGAATAGGGCGCGGCATGGCTCAAATACTAATCAAATTAAGTCGTGTTGTGCGATCGGGGCGACGGCGTGAGAAAGGCGCCCATGCTATAACCATCGCTGGCTAAGTGCCCTCCAATTGTGTCAGTTTGTAAACCGCGTCGCCACGCTATACCCAACTAAAAAAAACATGAAGCGCGGCTTCTACACCATCATGGCAGCGCAGTTTTTCAGCTCGCTGGCCGACAACGCCTTGTTCGTTATCGCAGTCGCGCTGTTGCGCAGCACCCAAGCGCCTGATTGGCAGGCTGCCGCATTGGTGCCCATGTTCGCGCTTTTCTATGTCGTGCTTGCGCCGTGGGTTGGCGCTTTTGCTGATGCCCGACCCAAAGGGCAAGTCATGTTCATCAGTAACAGCATCAAAGTGGTCGGCTGCCTGTTGATGCTTTGGGGCAGCCATCCCTTGCTCGCATACGGCGTCGTGGGCTTGGGGGCAGCGGCGTATTCGCCTGCTAAATACGGCATCCTCACCGAACTGTTACCCCCGTCCCAATTGGTCAAAGCCAATGGGTGGATCGAAGGCCTCACAATCACCTCCATCATCTTGGGCGTGGTGTTGGGCGGCGTGTTGGTTGGTCCGCATATCGGTCCGTTCCTGCAGAGTATTGATGTGCCAGGTATCTCATTGGGCATCGACACCATTGAGCAGTCCGCGCTGGCCAGCATGGTGCTGGTGTACGCCATCGCCGCTTGGTTCAATACGCGTATTCCGCGCACCGATGTGGCCCTGCGGCCCATGCCCATAAACCCACTCAACCTGATGCCCGACTTTTACGAATGCAACCGCCGACTATGGCGTGATCGCTTGGGGCAAATTTCGTTGTCAACTACCACCCTGTTCTGGGGTGTGAGCGGTAACCTGCGCTACATCGTGCTGGCGTGGGCAGCCGTAGCGCTTAACTACACCACTACCGAGGCTGCCAAGTTGGTGGGGGTGGTCGCAATTGGTACGGCAGCCGGTGCCATCGTGGCGTCCATGTGGGTCCGCCTTGATCAGGCCTGCAAAGTGATGCCTTTGGGTATCGGCATGGGCTTGTTGATCTTGTTGCTCAACTACATCACAAGCCTGTGGGTGGCGGTACCGTTCCTGATCCTATTGGGTGCGTTGGGTGGCTTTTTAGTGGTCCCCATGAACGCGTTGCTGCAACACCGAGGACACAGCCTGATGGGTGCGGGTCGGTCGATTGCGGTACAAAACTTCAACGAGCAAGCCTGTATTTTGGGTTTGGGCTTGATGTACAGCGCCGCCACGGGCGCAGGCGTTTCGGCGTTTGCCTCCATCGCGGGATTTGGCTTGTGCATCGCCATCGTGATGTACATCATTCAACGCTGGCACCAGCACAATTTACGCACCCACCCCCAAGAGCTCGCGGTGTTGTTGCGCCAAGCGCGTGACGAGCCCTCGCACTAAACCCCATGACTGCTGCTGAAAAACGATGGGCCGTCACCGGCCTCCTCATCAATGCCATGGTGTGGGGCTTGTCGTGGTGGCCGTTACGGCAGTTGCAAGCCGCTGGGTTTCACCCCCTTTGGAGCACGTTGTTGGTTTTCACCCCCGCGCTTTTGGTGTCTGGGGTCTGGTACCGAAAACACTGGCGCGTCCTGCTGACCAGCCCCGCACTGTGGGCGCTGGCGATGGCAGCCGGCGCAACCAATGTGGGCTTCAATTGGTCAGTCACGACAGGTGATGTGATTCGCGTCATCCTGTTGTTCTACACCATGCCCGCATGGGCGGTTTTGCTGGCGTGGTGGCTGCTCAAGGAAACGCCAACCGCTGCCGCCTTTGTGCGGTTAATCATCGCGTTTGCGGGCTTGTGGTTGGTTCTATGGCAACCTGGTAGCGGCTGGCCCGTGCCGCGCGAATTTGCCGATGTATTGGCATTGGTGGCGGGCTTCATGTTTGCGCTCAATAACGTGTTGCTGCGAAGGGGGCACGCTTACCCCAGTGGCGCTCGGGTGTTGGCCATGTTTTTTGGCGGCGTGGTACTCAACAGCGTGGTCGCCTTGGTGGGGTTTGGGTTGGGTTCCTTGCCTGCGCCGCAACCTACCGGCGGGCAGTGGCTGCCGATTGCATTGGGTTTATCGATGGCCATCATTGCGGCCAATGTCGCCCTTCAATACGGCGCATCGCGGCTGACCAGTGCTGCCACATCCATCATCATGTTGAGTGAGGTGGTGTTTGCCAGCGTGTCGTCGATTGCGCTGGGTGCATCTGTGTTTGAGGCGCACATTGGTTTTGGCGCCTTGTGCATCATGACGGCCGCGCTTATGGCTGCGCTTGCAAAGCCGCGTCCAACACCTCAATCCAGTGCTTAACGGGCACATCGGTGCCGCTCTGCAAGTGGCTGATACAGCCGACATTGGCCGACACAATCGTATCGGCAGCAATTTGTGACAAGTTACCCAACTTGCGATCCCGCAGCTGTTTGGATAGCCCGGGGTTCAATACCGAGTAGGTTCCCGCCGAGCCGCAACACAAGTGCGACTCATTTTGTGCGACGGCAATCGAAAAGCCCAATTGCGACAGGTGTTGCTCAACACCGCCGCGCAGCTGTTGACCGTGTTGCAACGTGCAAGGTGGGTGGTAAGCCAGCACGGGCAACGCTGCGCCCGACGCATCGCTCGCAACGCTGTTTTTACGCAAACGCGCGCGCAGAGGTGCAACCCAATCGGGCAATAACTCACTGAGGTCTTTGGTCAGGGCACTGATGCGCTCGGCCTTGCTGGCATACGCGGGATCATCAGCCAGCACGTGGCCATAGTCTTTCACCATCACACCGCAGCCTGACGCATTCATCACGATGGCTTCTACGGGTTCACTGCCGTCGGTCGGGTCAACAAACGGCCACCACGCATCGATGTTGGCGCGCATGTGCGCTTTCCCGCCGTCATGGTCATTGAGGTGGAATTTCACCGCACCACAGCACCCTGCCGACGGCGGGATTACCGCTTGCACACCAACGGCGTCCAACACGCGTGCAGTGGCCGTGTTCACATTGGGCATCATGGCGGGCTGCACACAGCCAGCCAACATCAACACCTTGCGGTCGTGGGTTGCAGTCGGCCAACGACCCGCCGCTTGCTTGACTGGCACTTTGGCTTTCAGCGCCTCAGGCAAGATCGCCCGAACCGATTGACCCAGCTTCATTGCGGGCCCAAACATTTTTGAAGGCAATCCCTCCTTCAACGCACTGCGCAACAGTCGCTCGCCCAACGGGCGCTCAACTTTTTCGTCGACCAGCTTTCGCCCAATATCCACCAAATGACCGTATTGCACACCACTGGGGCAAGTTGACTCACAGTTGCGGCAGGTCAGGCAACGATCCAGATGTGATTGGGTTTTGCGTGTCGGCGTCTCACCCTCAAGCATTTGCTTGATAAGGTAGATACGACCTCGTGGCCCGTCCAACTCGTCCCCCAGTAACTGGTAGGTGGGGCAAGTCGCCGTGCAAAAACCACAATGCACACACTTTCGCAAAATGGCTTCCGCCGCTTGGCCTTCTGCACGGTCGGCGTATTCGGGAGCTAGGTTGGTTTGCATGGCTTCTTACAGGCGGTGGGTGTTGAACACACCCGTTGGATCGAGCTGCTCGCGCAGGCGCTGGGCAATACCACTGGTCGCAGGCGGCGTGGGGTGGAACACACCGACCGTTTTATCGGTCTCGCCATGGGCTTGGCTCACACGAAACAAGGTGGCATGACCGCCCGCATCCTCTGCCAACTGACGTACTTTTTCGGCGTCGCTGGCAGGTGCCCATACCCAACGAAGCGCACCATGCCACTCGACCAGTGCATCAGAAAACGCAGCCATGGCCGGTGCAGTTTGTGCCACGCTCAAACGCCACAAGCAAGCGTCTGCAGCAGGTGGCGTGAAGAAGTGATGGGTCTGTTCGCGACACGACAACCAGAACGCTTCAGCCTCAGCTGTGGTGACATGGGCGCAAGAAATACCGTAACCCGCAGCGTCACTGGCCATTCGGGCGCTCGCGGCATCGACCGCTGCCACAGCACCACGAAGTCGGACAACCAATGAATCTCGACCAGATTTGTCACGTTTCCAAACGCTGGCATTTAAGGGCAGTGGCTGGCCTCCCCATGTGTTGATCAGGGACAGCGCTTGCGCTTGGTCGCAATTGAATTTGAGGTTTGCCTCAGCGGGCGCGACGGGCAACACCTTGATCGACACCTCAGTCAGAACGCCCAACGTACCCATGCTGCCAGCCATCAAACGGCTGATGTCATAACCGGCGACGTTTTTCATCACCTGGCCACCAAAGGTCAGCAACTCGCCAGCGGCATTGAGCATCTTGATGCCCAAAACAAAGTCTTTCATCGCACCAACGCTGGCGCGTGCAGGGCCTGACAGCGCTGCCGCGACTGCACCACCAATCGTTGCATCGGGTCCAAAGTGCGGCGGGTCACAGGGCAAACACTGGTTGTGGGTGGCCAACAGGGCTTCTAAATCGCGCAGGCGCAGCCCCGCACCCGCAGTGATGACCAATTCAGTTGGCTCATAAGCCACGACTTGGTCCAAAGCACCGGTATCGAGCACGGTGCCCTGGAGCGGCTCGCCGTAAAAATCTTTGGAGCCACCGCCACGCACCCGCAAGGGGCGACGCGCCGGGTCGGAACCCGCGGTTTTAATGAGGTCGGCCAAGGCCTGAACAGTCGCATGCATCCGCCAATGGTAGCCGTCACACACCACTGGGGGCGTGAATTTTTGACACGCCATCCAAGAATTTATTTGGGTTCAGGCGAAAAAAAACCAACGCCGAGCGTTGGTTTTCGTTTGGTGGGCTCATGACCCAACGGGGGATTTACCCCATGAAGACCGCAATAAAGGCCAACAACAACATCAAAATGCCGCCAGCCACTGGCAAAACGATGGGCATGTGATGAACGATGGACTCGACGGTGTCCTGCTCGCCCTCTTGGGCTTGGTGATCGTGTGAGTTGTTTGACATATCCGGCTCCAACAAAAATAGGGCGCGCAACGGTGTGGCACTGCGCAATAGCTAGATTTTAGCCCAACCTAGGCCGCAGCCCGCAAACTGCCCTTGATGACCCTCAAAACTTCTTCGCCGTAAGCTTCGCGCTTTTTGGCGCCAATCCCCGCAATCCCTTGCAAGGCGTCGATGTCGTCGGGTAACGCCTCGGCCAGCGCTTTTAGGGTGTTGTTGTTAAAAATCACATAGGCGGGTAGGTCGTGCGCACGGGCCACCTCACTGCGCCATGCCTTCAGCTCGCCAAAAACGTGTTGGCCCACAGCATCCAAATTGGCGACCAATGCATCGGCCTTTTTGGTCTTGGTGGCGGCCTTTTGTCCACGCTGTGCCACCATGACGCGCTGGTGGATACGTGATTCGCCGCGTAACAAGGCGCGCGCAGGCTCCCCCAAATGCAGTGTGGCGTAATCGCCAGTACCAATCACAACGGCACCACTGGTCACCAACTGCCGAAGCAAGGCGCGCCACTGCGCCTCAGACACGTCGGCCCCAATCCCAAAGGTGCTCAGTTGCGCGTGCTGGTATTGCTTGACCCGGTCGGTCACTTTGCCCCGCAATACGTCAAGTAAGTGCCCACTACCGAATGCTGTCCCACTGACCTGTTGAAAACGGTAAATCGTGCTCAATAGCTTGCGCGCGTTCTCGGTTGCATCGACCACGTCAGGCGGCATGAGGCAATTGTCGCAATTGCCGCACGGCTGGCTCGTCTCACCAAAATAATCGAGCAGGTGCACGCGGCGGCAATCGGTGGCCTCGGCCAGCGCCAACAGGGCATCGAGTTTCGCGCGCAACCCGCGCTTGAACGTCTCGTTCGCCAGGCCCTCATCAATCTGCCGGCGTTGGTTAACCACGTCAGACAGCCCATACACCATCCACGCGACAGCGGGCTCGCCATCGCGGCCTGCGCGCCCCGTCTCTTGGTAATAGCCCTCGATGTTTTTCGGCATATCCATATGGGCCACAAACCGAACATCCGGTTTATCGATCCCCATGCCGAAGGCGATGGTCGCAACCATCACCACACCGTCCTCCCGCAAAAAACGGTCTTGATGGACGCGGCGGGTCTCGGCGTCCATACCTGCGTGATACGGCAGCGCATTGACACCCGCGCGGGCCAACTGCTCGGCCACCTCTTCAACGCGTCGACGCGACTGGCAGTACACCACGCCGGCATCACCATCGAACTCGGTTTGGATAAACGCCAGCAACTGCGCCATCGCATCGCGCTTTTCGGTAATTCGATAGCGGATGTTGGGGCGATCAAAACTGCTGATGAATTGGCGCGATGTTGTGAGCGCCAAGTGATGCACCATGTCCTCTCGCGTCAGTGCATCAGCAGTTGCCGTTAAGGCCAAGCGAGGCACACCCGGAAACTCGGTGTGCAACATCGATAGCGCGCGGTACTCGGGACGGAAATCGTGGCCCCACTGGCTCACGCAATGCGCCTCGTCAATCGCAAACAAACTAATTTGCCGGCGCGCTTGCAACTGCGCCAGCAAAGCCATCATGCGTGGGGTCGTGAGCCGTTCGGGCGCGACATACAGCAACGTCAATTCGCCACGAAGCAACTGCTGCTCAATGTCGCGGGCGTCGTCGAGGCTCAGCGTCGAGTTTAAAAACGCCGCGGCCACACCCAGTTCGTGTAGCGCGCCAACCTGGTTGTGCATCAAGGCAATCAGAGGCGAGATCACGATGGCGACACCATGACCGCGTTGCTGTCGGACGATGGCAGGGATTTGGTAGCACAGGCTTTTGCCGCCACCCGTGGGCATGAGCACCAGGGCGTCGCCGCCGTCGATCACGTGGGTAATGATGTCGGCTTGGGGGCCCCGGAAGGACTCAAAACCAAAAACCGTCTGTAACGTGCCGAGGGCTTGGCTCAGCGGGTCTGGCGCGCTCAAATTTACAGCTGCTCCCACGGCAAGCCGTCGAACCGCCAACCATTGACCATTGACCGGTGAAACTGGTCGTTTAATTCACCCTCAAACCCATGCAGTACGTTGTACACATCGGTGTAACCTGCAGCCTCCAGGGCCAAGCCCGCATCCAAGGTGCGCTTACCGCTGCGGCAAATCAACAACACGGGGACCGCTTTCTCGGCAACCTCGGCTTCGACTAACTTCACGAATTGCTCGGGGTGTGGCGTGAGGTCGGGGTATTCGTACCATGGCACGTTAATGGCACCGGGCGGACGGCCGACGTACAGCGACTCGATCTCCATGCGGACATCGATGAGTACGGCATCGGGCTGCGCTTGCAGCATCGCCCAGGCAGCGGTAGGCAAAACGTGTTTCATAACCCCGCTATTGTCCGTCATTCGACGTCCAAATAAAGCAACTTATGTCGTAGCCATTCTTCTTACAATATCGCCATGACTGATCGGAACAAACCCTATACCCGCGGCCAAGGTCTGGTTGACCTGCTGGCGCAACGCATCGTGCTGTTTGACGGCGCGATGGGCACCATGATCCAGCGCTTCAAGCTATCCGAAGCGCAGTACCGCGGCACACGTTTCAAAGACTTCCACCGCGACATCAAAGGCAATAACGAGTTGTTAAGCCTGACCCGCCCCGACATCATCGAAGATGTGCACGAGGGTTATTTGGCCGCCGGCGCCGACATGATCGAAACCAATACCTTCGGCGCCACCAGCATCGCCCAAGACGACTACGACATGGCCGACCTGGTGCACGAGATGAACCTCACCTCAGCCCGCCTCGCCCGCGTCGCGGCTGACCACTACAGCACCCCAGACAAGCCGCGCTTTGTATGTGGCGCTTTGGGCCCCACGCCCAAAACCGCCAGCATCAGCCCTGACGTGAACGATCCCAGCGCGCGTAACGTCACGTTTGAACAACTCAGCCAAGCCTACCTCGCACAAATTGAGGCCTTGGTCGAAGGCGGCGTCGACGCCTTGTTGGTCGAAACCATCTTTGACACCCTCAACGCGAAAGCCGCTTTGTTCGCTATCGACACCTTTTTTGAGCAGTCTGGCGAGCGCTTACCCGTCATCATCAGCGGCACCGTGACCGATGCGTCCGGGCGGATTTTGAGTGGTCAGACCGTGACCGCGTTTTGGGCCAGTGTCCGCCACATTCAGCCCTTGGCGGTTGGCCTCAATTGCGCCTTGGGTGCAGCGTTGATGCGCCCCTACATCCAAGAGCTGGCCAAAGCAGCCCCTGACACCTACATCATTTGCTACCCCAACGCAGGCTTGCCCAACCCCATGAGCGAGACTGGTTTCGATGAAACCCCCGAGGTCACCAGCCGCTTGATTCATGAGTTTGCTGCTGAAGGCTTGGTGAACATCGTGGGCGGTTGTTGCGGTACGACACACGAGCACATTGCCGCTATTGGGCAAGCCGTCAGTGGTCAAGCACCGCGGGCGTTACGCGCCAACGGTTTTTACCGCGAAACTGCTGACGCCTAATCGCGCATCTGATAGACCGCACACCATGTTTGGCATCACCGATCTCGGCGTCTTCATTGCGGGCACCATCGCCATCGTGTTGCTACCTGGCCCCAACTCGCTGTACGTGTTAACGGTGGCGACCCGCTCGGGTATGGCGCGCGGCTACGCGGGAGCAGCTGGCATCTTCACTGGTGACCTGATCCTGATGATGCTGACCATATTGGGTGCCGCGTCGCTCTTGCAAAGCTACCCGGTGGTTTTCCACGCGATCAAGTGGATCGGCGCAGCCTATTTGGCATGGTTGGGTTTAAAGCTCATTTGGAGTGGCATCAAAACCTGGCAGAAAGCGAAAACCATTGCAGTCGCCGATTTATCTAAATCCCTGCAAAAGGTGGCCGAGCACTCAGCCGGCGCCGTGTATCGGCGGGCGTTGCTCATCAGCTTGCTCAACCCCAAGGCGATTTTCTTTTTCATCTCGTTCTTTGTGCAGTTTGCCAACCCGACCTACCCCTATCCCGCGCTCACTTTCGCCGTTTTGGGCGCCATCGTGCAGGTCTCAAGCATGGTCTACCTCAGCGTTTTGATCGTCGGCGGGGTCAAGTTGGCACGCACCTTCAGCGAGCGCAAACGCCTCAGCGCCTTGCTCAACACCGCGGTTGGGGGGCTGTTCATCGCTTTTGGCCTGCGATTAGCCGCCTAAACACGTTAAAATACGAGCTGTACTTACCAAGGAGCGTTGCAACGGTGGTTCGGGTCAACCCCACACCAGTCAGGCTTGGTAAATCACAGGACTTCTGGGTCATGGCACCCAGGCAGTCCAAGAAAACGGCGCTCACCTGATTTGATGACCACCAGGTGACTTCCCGCTGTAATGACTACTTCCGCTGATCCCTCCACTGCGACACGCACGCTACCGCCCATGCTGCTATCGGGCCTTGAGCCCTTGCGCGTTGATGCCAGCAGTCTGTTCATCAACATCGGCGAACGTACCAACGTCACCGGTTCCAAAGCCTTCGCGCGTCTCATCCTGAACGCCCAGTTCGAAGATGCCTTGGCCGTCGCGCGCCAGCAGGTCGAAAACGGTGCCCAAGTGGTCGATGTCAACATGGACGAGGCAATGCTCGACAGCCGCGCCGCCATGGTCAAGTTCTTGAACCTCATGGCGGGGGAGCCCGACATTGCGCGCGTGCCTGTGATGATCGACTCCAGTAAATGGTCGGTCATCGAAGCGGGATTGCATTGTGTGCAAGGCAAAGG
>OCVQ010000307.1_pt1 | contig 44939 bp, 42 predicted proteins | sample 1539061 | NCBI WGS metagenome assembly OCVQ01 (sample SAMEA3355526, study PRJEB22509) | marine metagenome | biome: marine; feature: river plume; material: water | place: USA | collected 2010-08-08 | depth 0.5 m | reverse complement strand
ACAACAGAGGCTCCTGTAGTTGTCAAAAAAGAAATGAAGTTGAGTCTTAAACAAAAAATTGCAGTAAGCAAATCCCAGAAGGCTAAAAAAGCAAAATAATGACTAGCAAGTATATAATAGGTCTAGGATGTTCTTGGACACAAGGCGAAGGCGGCTATCCACAAGAGGTAGTAGACGCACATGGCGGTCGAACTCAGATTCGTCCTGGACAAGAAGGCCAGCCTGATTCAGACTATTACTTACGTGTACATGAGTTAGAAAACAGTTGGGTTAATCAACTGACAAAGTATCACTTCCCTGAATACAAGTCTTTGAACTTAGGTATCAAGGGTATTGGTAATCATGCGGCTGTTAATCAATTACATTTTGCAGATCAACATAACTTACAAGACGCAGAAGGTGTTATTGTTTTAATGCTATCTGGTTTTGAAAGATTTGATGTCTTCCAAGAAAGACCAAAAGATCATTCTGGTTGGGACTCACCTGATGGATACAACAATGGTGAGTATAGACATGAGAAATGGCGTACTGCTTGGCCACATGAAACAGAGTCAGGTGATAGTGTGTTTTGGAATTGTTATGCACGTGAATTATGGAGTGAACAGTTTGTTGCATCTAATGCAATGATGGCTTTATTAAATTTACAGACGTTTGCAAAAGCAAATAACTTTAAGATTGTTTTAGCAAATGCATTCAATCAAAGACATCCAGAAACTATCTATGATTGGTTAAAAGAATACACAGGAAAACTATGTGATCAATTTGATTGGTCATGTTACATACACAATGATACTGACTATGTAGCATTTATGCAAAAGTTAGTAGACTTAGACGGTAAGTTGCCTGCTGAAGATTGGGGAGCATATCATAGTGTATATAATCCAACTAATTTAAATACACATTCAGAATATCTAACCAATGATGAAGGGTCGCACCCTACAATCAAAGGCTATCGTGTCATAGCAGATGAGTTAGCAAAATTTATTACAAAGAGAGGGTACATTGAAGAAAGTCTCATTCGTCAACCCTAACTTTCAACAGGGACCTAAAGAGTATAACGCATACTACTTGCCGTACTCTCCAGGTATTGTTTGGAGTTATGTCAATCAGTTTGACACTATCAACCAGCACTATGAGTTGGGTGAGTTTATATGGCGTAGAGATCCTATCGAAGAAGCAATCGAAACATTAGCAGATAGTGATGTAGTAGGCTTCTCAACATACATTTGGAATCGTGCATACAATCATGTACTTGGTAGAGAACTTAAACTATCTAATCCTGACATCTTTATCTTTGCAGGTGGTCCAGAGCCACCAGTCACTGACCCAGACTTCTTTGAGAAGTTTCCTTACATAGATGTTGTCGTAGTACAAGAAGGCGAACGATGTGCAAAAGCAATCTTAGAAGAACTAAAGAACGATAAACCAGACTTTACTGAGATACCAGGACTACTCATTAACGTAGACGGCAAGACTGTTAAGACAGGAGAGCCATTGCGTATTAACGAACTAGATGAGATACCAAGTCCATACTTGACAGATGTGTTCAAGCCATTAATGGACAAGCATCCAGAAGTCAGATGGAATGTTACACTTGAAACAAACAGAGGCTGTCCTTATCAGTGTACGTTTTGTGACTGGGGTAGTTTAACATACAACAAAGTAAAACAGTTCTGTCTAAAAAGAGTGTTTGCAGAATTAGAGTGGGTAGGCAAGAACGGTTGTGACTTTATATCATTAGCAGACGCAAACTTTGGTATGTTCCCTGAACGTGATATGAGTATTGCAGAGAAACTTATTGAAGTACAAAAAGAATACGACAATCCTAAAGCATACACAATTGCTTGGGCAAAGAATCAGAAACAAGAAGTAGTTGACATTGTTAAGAAACTGATATACGAGGGAGGATCTAAAATGGGTCTAAACTTATCAGTGCAATCAATGGACGATGATGTACTTGCTATTATTAAACGTAAGAACTTAGAGATGAATAAGATTGAACAAGTCTTTGAGTTGTGCGAAGAACATAACATACCTCTTTACACAGAACTCATCTTGGGTTTACCAGGAGAGACTATGAAGTCATGGAAGAATAACTTCTATGCTCTTTATCGTTCAGGCAATCATACTGGTATCACAGTGTATCAAGCACAGTTACTTGAAAACGCAGAGATGAATCTTACACAAAAGAAAATGTATAAGATGGAAGGCAGAATAGTTTATGATTACTTGGTTGGTACATACAACGAACACGAAGTAAAAGAAGGCATCGAAGTTATTACTTCAACAAGAGACTTGCCAAGAGATCAAATGGTCGAAGCACAGTTGTTTAGTTGGTTTATGAATACATTTCACATCAACGGCATGACTAACTATATCAGTAGAGTGTTAGAAAAGAGACATGACATAGCATACGAAGACTTTTACGACAACTTACTAGAGTTTATTAAAGAAGATCCTTGGTTAAACGATGAAATGAATCGTATCAAAGAACATTACTTTAACTGGACTGAGAATGGTAAGATTGACCATGAACCGATACAAGGTATGGAGATACATGGTTGGAATCTTATTCATAGTACAGTCATCAATCTACAAGGGCAAGGAAAACATAAACAAGTATTTGATATGATCGAAAGATTTGTTAAAGAAAGATATGGAGACTTGCTATCACATGAATTGTTCCAAGACTTGATGTTGTTTCAACGCAAATTCTTAATTAACTTTGAAGACAAAGCAGAGTACCCAATGAACATACAATTTGAACACGATATCTCTGGTTACTTACAAGATCACTGTGAATTAGAAACTCATGCTGAATATGAGTTTGACTTCCCAGAAGACAAAGAACAATCACTAGAAAGATTCTGCGAACAAATCTTCTTTGCAAGACGTAGAAACTTTGGTAAAGCCTGGTTGACTAAACTATAGATGAAAACACTCTTTGCCAATGGCTGTAGTTGGACATATGGCGGCGGCCTAGATAGCCCTGGCACTACCGAACGTATTAAAAATCTACATGGCAACATAGTCTGGCCTGCTCATCTTAAAAGAAAGATGAACTTCGATCAATGCATTAATCTATCCGCTGGATGTGGCAGTAATCAACGTATATGCAGAACAACATTTGATTGGTTAGCAAAGCAAGATAAAGAAACGTTAGAGAATACTACTGCTGTTATCCAATGGACAGGTGTTACTAGATTTGAATATTATGTAAGCCCAAAAGGAGGCAGTGATCTGCAAGTAGAACCTGGACTTATGCAAGACTTTCATCCTAATGCAATAAATCTCGCACAATTACCCATAGAAAATCTGGCTGATGAATGGAAGAACCCTTTGACATTAGATCGATGGGCGAAAGTCAACCCACATACTCTTGTTTCACCTTTTGAAGATCATAACGATGAAGGTGTACGGAGTGATGCTTTTAGCAGATATCGCACACTCACTCACCAAGAAGGCATATATACTTGGCTAACTCAATTGGGTTTTATGCATGATTTACTTAACCATTATGAGATAGAACATTACTTTTGGCAGTATGCTGAATATGCCGCGGGATATGATCAACACATACAAGATTATATCTATACAAAATTCCCCTTTTTAGAGGTCGCTGGATCCGAAAGAAAACACTCTTGGAAATATGAACGAATTGAAGATATAGACCCCTCTAGCAACGATCCGCACCCCAGTGAACAAGGGCATGAAGAGATATCAGAATACCTTTTTGACGCTATCGCAAAGAAGAAAACTATTTTACGCAGACCATAGATACTAAGTACTTATATAGAAATGAAAAAGAAGAAAGAGGAGAAATATGAGTACGAAACAAAGCCTAATAAACCGTTTAGCAACATTAATGGACAGACATAGAGCATTAGATAAACAAGTATCTGATGATTATAAAAACCGAGTTGATGATTCCATCATTCAAAAAGAAAAATTCGATAAACTACATCTTAAAAGAGAAATAGAAATACTTCAAAAAGAAGTAGGTATGATAGACAAACAAGCCTAAGGAAATATACTTCTTTCCCACTTACCATCTTTGAACTGAACTTGTTCACCGTGTTGATCTAGTGAAAATTCGCCTTCTTCAGGGTTCTGAGGTTCTTTCACAACAGGTTCTTTTTCTTTCTTTCCAAATATCTTTTCCCAGTTGTCTGCATATGTTGACTGAGAGCCTTTGCGGCGCCCAGAGCCTTTGCCTCCGTGCCACTGACTCATAGTTTAACACCAGTAATCTGTAAGATGTAACGCATCTCGTTGCCTAGATTGGCAGCCATGTGAACAGTATCTTGGTCCCAACCAAAGTATGAACCTGCTTCGCCTACACAAATATTATCTTCAATCCACAACTGATGTCCTGCTCGTGGTTTGTGTAAAAACACAATAATACGTCTTATTTCATCTTCTGGTGAAATGTCATTACGTTTTATATATGTCTTAAACAAGTCTCTATGAAAAGGTAGAATCTTTCCTGGCTGTAATCTATTAACAGCAATAACAGGCTTGACTAAACTAAAACTATCTCTGACTTTCAGAAATACTTCTGGTAGATTCTCAAAACACATGTCAACACCCACATCATATGTTGATGTGTCTACTGTTGAATTAAACTTTTCTTCATGTGCATCATTAGTGAACCATGGAAGATTAATATAATGCTCCTCTTTCCATATAGGATCTATTTTGCCGCTAATCATTTTATAAAACCTAGTTTTGATAATCTCATAATATTGTGATTTATAATTTCTTTCATGTTATTGTATATATCTTCTAATTCATGTATGGGTTTATTATCTATTTCATCTATAAGAGCAAGAATTTTCTTCATTCTTTCACTGTGCATTTCTTCTTGGTCATATGATTCGTCCCAGAAGTCACTAAACGTTTTGAATCCATAGTTTTCTTTTAGATACTTTAATGTATGTGGTGGTGCCACTAGTATAAATGGCTTATAGTGTGAAATTGCTTTGAGTGTCTTCTCACTAAAGTTTGCAGTAGGTTGCCAAAAGCGAGATTCAGTTACAACAGCAACAAATGAGTCTTCAAACATTGGCGTTAACCTATTACTTTTTAAATCGTCTGTTCTCCATTCATCTTTTACACCAAATATATCAAGTTGTTTAGGAGAATCTCCATGTGGCCAACTTATATAACTGCTGTCAGCATTAAGATGATTTGCAACTTCTTCTCTATCTTTTGTATATCGCCAATTAAGACAGATAAACTTTTTAGTAAAGGGTAATAATGTTTTTCTTGGTTTATATCCTGCAGTGAAGAATTCTTTGACAAATCTATCATCTGTAATTAACTTCATTTTAAACTGGTAGTGAGGATAATGTTGTTCTACATCATAATCGCATGTATGTACAGTGACGTTTGTTAATTTATTATTGTCTATCATTACTTCTATGCTATCTAATTCTTTTGCTCTTAGAACAGAAGGGTCTTCATGTCCTGTAAACTCTTCATAGAAGATTAATTCTTTGGTATTGTTAGAGTTGTAACTGACTAAAGGCTCATCTAAGTAGATGTGAAGACCTTTATCATTTAAATGCTGTCGAGCATCATCATTTAAGATGACATCGTGGAAGACTTCTATTGTTTGACATAGATTCACAAACCAATAAGGTAATGTTTTATCTATACCCCAGAAGTTAGGCGAGTCAAATATTTGTATGGGTGCAGTATCTTTTAAACCTGGTATGTTCTTACAGAAAACGCTACCTAAAAGTAATTTAAAATATATATCGTTTTCTAGTGTCACTAATCATCCTCACGATCCAGATCAAGTGTTACACAATGAAAACAGCCGCCTAGGGTTGCGGCATGTCTCATCGGTAACATGGCACTTTCGATACCATATTTTTCTAGTTCACGTTGCAGAGGAACTTGATGTTCTTCTAGGGCAACTAGGTCTTTATTAACAGAAAACAAGTTCATGCTAATCCAAGGTGATGAGTTATTATAAGGTGCATAGTAACCAATGTCAACTGGTTCTGGACACATGATGTAATCCCAGTTTCTAAATGCCTTAGGCATCATATCTATTGATTTAACTCTGCTTGGGTTCAATAACATTAAGCCTTCCCTTAGAAACGCTACAGTGCTGTCTATGTGCATGTAAGAGTATACATCTTCTAGTAAGTGTACTTTAGCATCAACAATAGATTGTAATAGATTAGCACCTGACTTGTTGCCAGAGTTTGAAACAAGATAAAGTAAATCATCATTTGCTCTAATCACATTGGCCGCATCAAATGCTGGTTCATGTTCAGTCAATGCTAATACTTCTCTATCGCCTAAGCAGTTAGCATTGTATAATTCGTCTGATCGCATAATATCGAACGCATTTACATTTTCTAAATGATGTTCATATGCTTGGTATTCGTTACGTCTTGCACGAAGTGGCATAGGAGTTGCAATGGCTTTGTCCTTGTACACGATGACAGAATCCCTTGGACAGTAGTTGTAATAGTTACAATCCGTGACGTTCGGCCTTACTACTTCCACTCCTTCTTTCTCCAAGAAGTCAACAAACGTAGTTAAATCTTCGTTTGCTTCATCAACGACTATTTGGGGGTATCTCCCTGATGGAATATTGAGTTCATCTTTAACATCAGCATAATTGATATGACGTAAACTAATGTCTCTTTCTGGAACACGAGCATTAGTGGCATGACCTACTACTACCTTATTTAATTTTCCCCATTCATTTTTGCTGTGCATTGCTTCTCCTAAAAACCACAAGAGTATTTAGTGGGTAAACTAGTACCGATTAAAAATATATTGAGATTGCATAACTTATAAATACATTGTACTTAGGAGCAAAACAACCCACTATGGATTTCACACTACAGTCTTTAGCAAACAGTAATTCCGAAAAGCCACGGCCGCCAGAAAACGTAGAGGATCAACGTCACCACGACATGATGCAAGCCATTGCGCCATATGCTAAACCTGCACAACAAAAGAACTTAACGCCTGTCTATGTAGATTACAAGACACGTGAAACAACTATGGTGTTAGTCTTATGTCCAGAGTGGTCGCCATATATGCCTCCGTTCTCTCTTGCTAGACTGTCAGGGATTGCTAAAGCATCGGGTTACGAAACTACAATCATTGACTTGAACGCAATAGCATATCAATCATATAAAAATGATTGGTTACCGAACGAGAAACTTCCGTTTAGACTGTGGGATCCTTCGTCATCATGGCATTGGCTACCCTCATCATACTACCAAGACATTCATCCTATACTTAAGCCTTTACTAGACGAACAAATTGAAAATATACTTGAGATGAAACCAGGTGTTGTTGGATTCTCTCTGTATTATATCTCAGAAGAACCAAGCAAGTACATGATGCAAGAGATTAAACGCAGAGATCCAAGCATTAAGATATCAGTAGGCGGACCAAACGTACATAAGAGTTGGTTCGACATACAACCTTACTATGACTATGTTGTTATCGGTGAAGGTGAAAACAATTTACTTGTTATGCTTGAAGAGATTGAAGACGGCATCGAACATGACGGCCCACACATCTTAGATCAAGCAGAAGAAGAACGAATCAACATCAACAACTTACCTATGCCAGACTACGAGTCAATTGACTTTAGTTTATATGATGTACCTAATGGTGTCAACTCTGAGTTCTCTCGTGGTTGTACTGCTAAGTGTACATTCTGTGAAGAGACTCACTTCTGGAGATACAGACAAAGACAAGCAGTAGATTTGATTACTGAAGTAGAGTGGTTGTATTACAACAAAGGCACAGATGTTATTTGGTTTATCGATTCATTGATCAATGGTAACGTTAAAGAGTTAAGAGCATTTGCACTTGCATGTAAAGCCAAAGGACTTAAAGTTAAATGGACAGGCTATGCTCGTTGCGATAAACGCATGGACTTAGACTATCTACAAGACTTAGCAGACGGTGGTTGCATCATGTTTAATCTAGGTTGTGAGTCAGGATCACAGAAAGTATTAGATGACATGCACAAAGGTGTAACAGTAGAAGCAATGGAGCAGAACTTCATTGACTGTAAGAAAGTAGGCATCTGGTGTGCAACTAACTGGATCGTAGGCTTCCCAACAGAAGACTACCAAGACTATTCAGACACTATGACATTCATGTGGCGTAACAAAGACAACAACATGAACAACGCAGGACTCGGTGTTGGTTACGGACTAGGTCCTGAAACGATTGTTGGACAGAATCCACATGCATACAATATCTCTTGGCACAAGTATCAAGGACATTGGATATCACAAGACTTTAAGATGGGCGGAACTCATGTAATGATGAGAGTTAAACTCATTCACATGTTCTTAGACTTTTTCGAAGGCATGACAGAAGTACCTGTTACTTATCCTGTCAGAGACAATCTAAAGAAAACTCACTACAAGATTAAGTTAGACAATCCCAAAGTAGGATTGACTAGAATTATGCCTTTTGAAGAGTTCGACTACAATATTATACAAGATAACATCTTAGACAAGAATGGCAACTACAATACATTTGCAAACTCTCTCGTAAATGAAATATGGCCTTTCTTAAGAAATCTTTGGAGAGCAAGAGGCGGTTACACAGCAGAGATAAACTTCAATCCAGAAATTGATTTAAAAGAATTTGGTGAGCAGTATGGCCCTGCTATGTTTAATGCTGTATTCAAATTCAAAATCAATAAGAAAGGCAAATGGAAAGCAAACTTTAAAATGGAGTTTGATCAAATAGATAATCCATATGATGATAGAGATACGCCAGAGAACGGAGGACGTAAAGGTGCGTTCTATGCACAAGACTATTCACGCATACAAGCAAACACTGCTAAACGTGCAAGAAAGTTAGCAAAAGCAGACTGGGACGTTAACGAAGGTAGATCAGGACAAGACTTTACTGACTTACTACGTGAAGAAGAAGAATTAAATGCTTCTGTAGATTTCTCATTCAAGCATCACTATAAGGGCGAAGGCGACTGGTCAGAGACAGAACAGTATGTTGTAACACTTGCAGAAAAAGCAGAACGAAGAGACAACACAAAAGATTTAGACTTGCCAGAGAAAGCAGAAATGACTCAAGCAATATCATTAGATTCTATTATCAAAAAGAAACCACAAGTTGGTAAGCCAGAACTAGAGCCTAAGTTAATATCACGTAAACTAGACCCAAAACTATTACCATGAACCCGATTGAACAGTTAGAGCAACAGATTGCTGAATACTATGGCGCACCTTATGCAGTAGCAGTTGATTGCTGTACACACGGCATAGAACTTTGTTTACGATTGCATGATGAAGGCGACCCTGACTTCCCGTATCAATTTACATGTCCACCACATACATACTTGTCTGTACCAATGACATTTGAAAAGTTAAATTTAGATTGGCATTTTGTTGACAATGAGTGGGAAAAGTATTATACTATAGGGAACACAAATATAATTGATGCGGCAGTCTTGTGGGAACAAAACTCATACATACCCTCATCATTGATGTGTATTAGTTTTCAATTAAAGAAACACTTAAGTTTAGGTAAAGGCGGCATGATCTTATTAGACAATGCAGAAGATGCAGACATACTTAGACAAATACGATATGATGGTAGACCTGATTTAGATCGTCCATGGGCAGATCAAAAGATTGAACTCTTTGGTTATCATTATCAGATGACATATGAAACAGCACAACTAGGATTAGAAAAATTTGATGACGCAGTACACAGAACTCCAAGACATTGGACATACAAAGATTATCCCAATCTATCTCAATACGAAATATTTCAAAAGGGAGTATTGCATTAATGGCTGAATATTTAAGACAGCATGTAGGAATCATGTGGGCAGACGATTATAAATTTCTTCCCTTTGCAGAGAAAAAAATAGATCAATTTCAATTGGCTCAGTATGTCGAACAAGGCTACAAATATAATAAGAGTTTTAATTGTCAAATATATGAAAACTCAACAATGCCACATTGGACTAAGGCATTGTCTGGAATCTTTGGACTCTTCCAACAAGAGTTTTCTTTCTTTAAAGTTACCACACTAGATGTTCAACCGCCTACTGTATTAAGTACACGTACATATTGTAAGAAGTATGATTCAGCAAAGACAGACGTTTTTCATTCTATCTTAATGCTTGAACATTGGAAGCCTGGTCAATACTTAGAAATAGATGGCGAAGCAATTGTAAACTGGCAACAGGGAGACTGGTACCAATGGCAGTCAGATAAAACATTTGCATATTCTAATGTAGGAACAGAGCCATGGTACTGTTGTAAAGTTATTGGTACAACTACATACACAGGTCAGTTACAAGAGTTGTTCCCATTTAATATTCCAAAGATACATGACAGTGGCACAGCATCACACCCATTGATTCAATTAACTATTTTACCAATCATTAATCCACATAATGATCCTGCTATAAAATCATTTGTGTATATGCACAATGGACCAATAGAAAAATTGAAAACAATAGATCATAGTGTAGATACTGTTAACGAACTTAATACTGATGGATTACATTTTTATATGTTTGAGCCATTATGCGAGTACTATTGGAACGGCAAAGTATATGAACAATCAGTAAACAATGATCAACAAGTTCACACGCAAGGTTACTACTCTGAATTCGCACACCCTACTAGATATGAAGACTTGAGAGCAGAAGAATTAGATTCTATACTAGAATATAAGAGACGCAATAACATCAATGATGGTGTGATAACTGTTCACACAGGGGAACACAGGATCGCAGAGACGATGCCTTACTATGCACAAGAGTTAAATCTTATATGTGATGATTTGTATGTAAAGACACAAGGCGCAATCGAAAATTTAGAAGTCAATACTGACTTTGAATTTACACATCATTTTCTTTCACTTAATTGGAGATACACAAAGCATCGTCAATTAGTTGCAAACTTCTTAGCAGGAGAAAATGGACATTTAAGTTGGTACTTTAAAAGCACATTCGATATGTTAGGTGATGATTTGTATTTTGATTTAAGTGCATGGGAAACAGAATATCCTGCATTGTGGAAACAATTAGAAGTTAATAATCAAAACGTACAAATGAATGCACCCTATATTGTTGATAAACCTGCTAACGATGCAAAAGATGTTTTAATTGCACATGCAGTAGACTTTTGGCCAGGTGTTGAAGGCTATGGTAAAGGGGAAACACCTTCACTTCGTAACCCACAGAAAAGAACACTACAAGATTTTTACAGAGACATATTTGTTGACATCGTAACTGAAACACGCTTTGCTCAACCACATGGAAACTTTAGTGAGAAACTATTACAACCAGTACAGTACATGAAGCCATTTATATTACTTGCACCACCTCGTACACTAGAATACTTTAAATCATTTGGTTACAAAACATTTGATCAGTTCTGGGACGAAGGGTATGACTTAGAAGAAGATCATGGTATACGTATGGCAAGAGTCTTTACTATTATACAAGAACTATTAGCCAAACCGATTGAAGAACTACGTGAGGTTTATAAAGAAATGATGCCTATACTAGAGCATAATAGCAAACTCTTTAAAGAGAATCATGCAAAGCCAAACTATAGACATACAACAGCATAACGGAGAAGAAATGAAAGAGAAAATATTATTAATCGCAGGGTGCAGTCATTCTGCAGGTTCCGAAATTGACGGGAAAGAAGATTCTGCGGCAAATAGAAAGAATTCGTTTGGTGGACTTATAGCAAAAAACTTAAAGAGAAGACCAATCAATATATCACATGTAGGCGCAACTAATTCTGGTATTGCAAGACAAGTTATTAATTGGTTTGAAAAAGAATATGACCCTGAAACAATGAATGTAAATGTACTTGTTAGTTGGACAGAAGCAACTAGATTAGAAGTACCAAGTGAACGTCAACGAGACTACAAGACAGCATCTTCACATACTGATTGGTATGATGAAAGTGCAGATCATTACTTCAAAGTTATTATAGGCTGGGACGGTGGTGATGAAGAAGAACTTAGAAACACACCCTTGCTTCATAAGTTTATGGTCGAGCAACAGCCGTATTTAGAAACATATACATACAATCTTATTCTACAAATACAATACTTCTTGCAATCTAAAAAGATCGATTACATGATGTGTAACACTATGCCTTTCTTCTTAGATAATCTTAATGCTATTAAAAATATTATACCTTTGGTTGATGAAAATAAATACTATCAGTTAAACAACAAAGACGAGGCTTTCTTTCACAAGTATAGAGAACTCGGTTATGAGAATCCTAAAGCCAAGTATTGGCATCACGGGAAAGAACCTCATTCATTGTACGCAGATGAATTGTTATCATTTAATAAGGTAAACAAATGTTTAAAAAAATAGTAAATAAAATTAAATCAGTTTTCAAAAAGATAAGTGATTTTCTTAAAACGCCATATATCAAATACAAACGTGAGAAAGAATACAAGAAACGTTTAGCAGAACTCAAAAAAAGGGATCCTTTTATTTATAAATGAGTACTGATTTAATCAAAGCACTCTTTAAGGGCGTAGTCACAGTCGTTTTTGAAAAGATCGACACAAAAGAAATCCGAACTATGCCTTGCACTCTTAACCAAGAGTTACATAAGCAACACATTGACATCAAAAATATCGGTGCAATGGACACTATAGTGTGTTATGCTTTAGACAAAGAAGCATGGCGTGATGTACGTGTTAGCACAATCAAAGATTGGTATGAAGGATACCCAAAGAAACATGAGTAGAAAATATATAGGTATAAGTTGTGGTTTCCATGACGCAGGTGTATCTGTTATTGATGGCGAAGGCGAAATACTTTTTGCTGGACACAGTGAACGATACAGTAAACAAAAACATGACAAAGACTTGTGTCCTGAAATTATAGACGAAGCACTTTCGCATGTAGATAGAAATGAACTAGTAACATTTCATTACTACGAACGTCCTTGGATTAAAGCATGGCGACAGTTTAAAGCAGGTCAGCCCTTAGGTCCTTTTAGTTTTAATACTATCTTGGGTAAAGATACCTATGAAAGAATAACTGATATCGTAAATACGTCATGGCGTTGGGCATTTGATGGCGGCTATATACCTAGTATAATCAACACTCATCCACATCACAAATGTCATGCGGCGGCAAGTTTTCAAACATCAACATTTGATGAAGCAACCGTAGTTGTTATTGATGCAATCGGTGAATCTGATTGTGCAACTATATGGAAAGCACACTATAACAAAAGAGGCATAGCAAAGTATAAGAAACTTTGGACACTCAAGTATCCTAACTCTATTGGATTATACTATAGTGCAATGACAGCAAGATTAGGACTACGTCCACTAGATGAAGAATACATCTTAATGGGCATGGCGGCTTATGGACAGCCTAAGTATGTTAAAGACTTAGAAGATAAGTTTGGAGCCCACACTGACTCATTACTCTTTAAAGAAAATACTCACATTGGTATCGATGATTCATTCTTAGAAGGCGCAGACGAGTTCGACATAGCCGCATCAGCACAAGCATATGTAGAACAACTTATTAAGATAGTAATGAGCAAAGCAAAGAAACTAGGCAAAAGTGATAACTTAGTCTATGGTGGTGGTGTTGCACTTAACTGTTCAGCAAATAGATTCTTAGGTGATTACTTTGAGAACATTTGGCTTATGCCTAATCCAGGTGATGCTGGTAACTCATTAGGAGCCGCGGCACTAGGCTACGGTCGCAAATTAAATTGGAAGACAGCATTCTTAGGTACAGACATCGTAGGAGTTTATCCGATTGCTGAGACTCTTAAAGCATTAAAGAAAGATAAGATCGTAGGCATCGCCTCTGGTCGTGCTGAGTTCGGTCCTAGAGCATTAGGCACTAGATCATTACTAGCAGATCCAAGAGGGTCAAAGATAAAATCAGAAGTTAACAAGATTAAAAAGAGACAACAGTTTAGACCTTTTGCTCCTATGATACTAGAAGAACTTGTAGACGAATACTTTGAAATGCCTAAGAATTGGAAGAACTCGCCTTACATGCAAGTTACTGCACCTTGTAAACACCCTAAGAAGTTCCCTGCTATTGTACACAAAGACGGTACAAGCAGAGTACAAACAGTACCCGATGATGGTTCAGGCATCAGAAGACTGTTAGAAGCATGGCATGAAAAAACAGGTTGCCCAATCTTACTAAACACTTCGTTAAATGTACGAGGTGAGCCAATGGTTAACGATAGATCAGACGCAGATCGATTCGAAAAACTTTATGGCACCCGTGTCATTTCATAAGTAGTAGTATGCTTAGAGACGTATTTTACTTCGGTGAAAAACCGAACGTTCACCCTAGAGAACGACACGCAAAAGACCTTGACGATGCCCGTCAACAAGCCAATACCTATCATTTTTGGATAATCAACGAACTGTGTGATTACTCAAACTTTGAATGGGATTTTGATTTTGATTTTTTACCTGACGAAGATGTTTGGGCTGAAGATCATAACAATATCTGGCCTAGTCAACATCAAAAAGACTCAGGCACATGGTTGTGTCCTAAAGAAGAAAATCAAATAAGAATTTATCGATCAGATGTTACTCCAGTTCCAAGAATATCTGAGCCTAATAGTTATTGGAATTTCTTAGATAAAGTAGACAAAGATAAATTTGATTTCTCATGGCATCCTGATCCAACAGAGCCTCCATACATTTATAAGTGGGGAAGTAAGTTCGCAAGTGCAGATCAGAAACCAGCATTAGAGTATCATACGCCAGGCAACACAGGCATTGTCAAACATGTAGACTATGCAGTTGATCTCTTACCACTCAATGAGAACTGGAGACACAAAGAACAAATTAAAGAAGGTACATTCGACTTTACATGGAGACCTCCTGTCTTAGATACAGAGCCATTCATTTATGCATGGGGTAGTAAGTGGGCAGATGTACAACAAGTATCAGTACTAGAATATCATGTGCCAGGTAATAACGGCACAGTCAAATACATGGATGGAGATGTTGAACTTGAAGCAGACATGTCTAAGTGGGAAATCGTAGAAGAAGTAGAACTAGATTCATTTGACTTTACGTGGAGACCTGATCCATTAGAAACTGAACCGTTTATATATGTGTTTGGAAATCATTTGTACGAAGGCGCAATCATGCCTACACTTAGGTATACTGTAGAAGGTGCGACTGACATCAAATACATTGATGAATATAAACCTAAACTCATACAAAACCCTGATCTCTTTGAACACTATGAAGAAACTGACAGAACTCAATTTGACTATTCATGGAGACCTAATCCAACAGCACCTGCATATAGATATGCATGGGGTAACCAATGGAATGACCCACAAGATAAAGTAAGTGTTGCTTACATTGTAGAAGGTGCAACTGAATATGAATACATGGAAGAACGTACTGTTCGTCTAAAGCATTTTGACAATTGGAATATTCCAGACAATTTAGATATAACTGATTTTGATTTTAGTTGGGAACCTAGTCCTAATGAACCTGCAATGATACATGAATTTGCTACTCAATGGCAGAAGACAGGTGGTCCGACATATACTGTCGCAGGAGCAACTGAAGTCAAGTATGAAGATGTAACAAAAGCAAAAGCCCTAGCATTTAGTGATGCTAAATGGGAGATACCTAGTAACATTGATGTGACTGATTTCGATTTTTCATGGCACCCAGATGCAACTGAACCTGTGCCTTATGTTTATCAGTTCCCTACTCAATGGGCAAGAACAGGCGGCCCTGTTTATCGTATAGAAAATGCAGAAGAAGTAAAGTATGTTGACTCACAACAAGCAAAAGCATTACCGTGTAGAGACAACTGGGAATATGATCCTAAAGTAATTGATGAAGATTCATTTGACTTCTCGTGGCACCCATATGCAGAAGACGAGCCATTCATTTATCAATTTGGTACTCAACATCAAAAGACTGGAGGACCCAAGTATGTCACTCCTGGTGTTCATGGTGGTAGTGCAGTATATTATATTGATACGAGAATTCTAGCATCAAAGAGATTACCTAATAAAAATATCTTTACAGTACTCAATGATTACATTGTTGAAGACTTTGATTACTCGTGGCATCCAGATGACACAGCAGAGCCATTTATCTATCAGTTTGGTAATCAATACTATCCTGCTGAAGAGATGCCTACTATTCAATACAGAGTTATTGGAGCAGACACAGTAAGTTATGTTGACAAAGTAGTTGCTAAACTAGGACAGGATAAATCAAACTGGGAGATACCAGAGAACATAGACGTAAGTGAATTCGACTTTAGTTGGTTGCCTGACCCAGGTGCCCCACCAATGATACATGAGTTCGGAACTCAGTGGCAGAAGACAGGCGGACCAAGATATATTGTTGAAGGTGCGACTGAAGTTAACTACGTAGATCAGTTTAAAGCAAAAGCATTGCCAAACAAAAGTGATAAGTGGACTGTACCAAGTAACATAGATGCTGAAGCATTTGACTTCTCGTGGCATCCTGATGCAACAAGTCCAGCATACATTTATAACTTTGCAACTCAATGGGCATTAGGTGGTGGACCCATCTATACTGTTGAAGGTGCAGAAGAAACAAAATACATAGATGATCAAACTGCAAAAGCAATTATAGATAAGTCTAATTGGAAATACGATCCTAAACTTATTGATGAAGATTCATTTGATTTCTCTTGGCACCCATATGTAGAAGATCAACCGTACATCTATCACTTTGCAACACAACATCAAAAGACAGGTGGTCCAGTATACATGACACCCGGTGTGCATGAAGGATCACAAATCAAGTATGTTGATGCAAGAATCTTAAAAGCAAAACGTTTGCCTAATCCTAATGTCTTTACTGTATTGGGTGATGTAAAAATTAAAGATTTTGATTACTCATGGCACCCTGATGATTCATCAGAGCCTTTTATCTATCAGTTCGGTAATCAACATTACCCTGCAGAAGAAATGCCAACAGTGCAGTATAGAGTTATCGGTGCAGAGAACGAAGACATTAGTTATGTTTCTGATATCATTGCAACGTTAGATACTAACAAATCTAAATGGGAAATACCTAAGAACATTGATTGTGCAGGATTTGATTTTAGTTGGGTACCACACCCTGGTGACCCAGACATGATACATGAGTTCGGCACACAACATCAAAAGACAGGTGGTCCAAGATATATTGTTGAAGGCGCAACCGAAACAAAGTATGACGAAAGTATGACGGTTACAGCACTAGCAACAAACACAGATATAAAAAGCAAGTGGTCAGTGCCAGACAATCTTAGCATTGACGGCTTTGACTTCTCATGGCATCCAGATGCAACTGAGCCTGTAGCATATATCTATCAGTTCGGTACTCAATGGGCACTTACAGGCGGTCCTAAGTACACTGAAGACAATGCAGAAGAAGTCAAGTACATGGAAGAGCAAACTGCAAAAGCATTGCCTTGTAGAGACAACTGGGAGTTTGACAAGTTACTTATAGACGTAGACGCATTCGACTTCTCATGGCACCCATACATAGAAGACAGACCTTATATCTATCAATTTGGTACGCAATGGCAAAAGACTGGCGGCCCTAGATATGTAGCACCAGGCGCAGATGAAGAGTCACCAATTAAATATATTGACCCTCGTATTTTAAAAGCAAAACGATTAGCAAAGCCTAAGTTGTTTACTATTCTTAATGATTATAAAATAAAAGATTTTGATTTTAGTTGGCATCCAGATGAAACAGCAGAGCCGTTCATTTATCAATTTGGTAATCAATTCTATCCAGCAGAAGAAATGCCTACGATTCAATTTAGAGTTATTGGTGCAGAGAATGATGCAATTGCATATGTATCTGACATCGTTGCTACTCTAGGTAGAGATAAAAGAAACTGGAAAGTACCTACATTCTTAGATGTTGAGAACTTTGACTTCTCATGGAAGCCTAATCCAAACGAACCTGCTATGATACATGAGTTCGGCACACAACATCAAAAGACAGGCGGCCCTAAGTATCATGTAGAGGGTGCAACAGAAGTTAAGCATGAAGACTATGCTAAAGCAGTAGCATTACCTAACATGAGAAACTGGGAAGTTCCCACTTACATTGACCAAGAGACATTCGACTTCTCATGGCATCCAGATGCAAATAGTCCTCCATACATTTATAGATTCCCTACTCAGTGGGCATTAAGTGGCGGCCCTGTTTACATATGTGAGAAAGCAACTGAAGTTAAGTACATAGAAGAACAGACTGCAAAAGCATTACCAAACAAAGAGCATTGGGTATTCGATCCTAAGTTAGTAGATGAAGATGACTTTGATTACTCATGGCATCCTTACATTGAAGACGATCCGTTTATCTATCAGTTTGGAACACAGCATCAAAAGACAGGTGGTCACAAATATGTTGGTCCCGGTGTAGAAGAAGATACTGCAACAAAATATATTGACCCTCGTATCTTAAAGTCAAAGAGATTGCCTAATCCAAACTCTGCATGTTGGAAAACATTAAACATGTACGAGATAAAAGATTTTGATTACTCATGGCACCATGACGAAACTGAAGATGCGTTTAAGTATCAGTTTGGTAACAAGTATTATCCAGCAGAAGAAATGCCTACTATAGAATATACTGTACCTGGCGGCTCAGAAGTAAAATACATTAATGATGTCGTTGCAGAATTAGAACAAAGTAAAGATGGCTGGGAAATACCTGATGATGTTGATGTAACACATTTTGATTTCTCATGGAAGCCTTCTCCATTAGAAAACGTGCCTTACATTTATCAGTTCGGTACACAATGGCAGAAGACAGGTGGTCCCAAGTACGTAGTGACTGGCGCAACTGAAATGAAATACATTGATGTTACTAAAGCACGTAAACTTCCTAACAAAAAGAACTGGGATATACCTACTAATGTAACTACAGAGGGTTTTGACTTCTCTTGGCATCCAGATGATCTTTCAGGTCCCTATATCTATCAGTTCGGCACACAGTGGGCAATGACAGGCGGACCAAGATATGTTGTTAAGGGCGGTATCGAAGTTAAGTATGTAGAATCACCTCTTGCTACTATTTTGCCTAGCAAAGAAAACTGGGAATATGATCCTAAGTTAATAGATGAAGATAGTTTCGACTTCTCTTGGCATCCATATGCAGAAGATGATCCTTTCATCTATCAGTTTGGAACACAGCATCAAAAAACTGGCGGACCTAAATATGTCGTTGAAGGCGCAACAAAAACTAAGTATGTTGACCCTCGTGTATTAAAAGCAACACGTCTTGCTAACAAAAAAGAATGGACTATCCCTTCTAATGTTGATGTCTCTACGTTTGACTTTTCATGGCATCCAGATGAATTAGCACCTGCTGTAATTTATCAGTTTGGAACACTTGAAGATGATAAAGCAGGACCAATGTATCAGACTATCGACAACAATGGTGAATTTGTACACTTAGAACGTATTGAAAGAGAAATAGAAGAAGTAGTTGAAGAAGCAGTTGTTAACTATCCTAGATATTATATTGAAACAACACTTGAAGACTTAGTTGATCAACACAAAGATGAAATGTTTTGGGCATTAACAAAAGGACTTGAGTATGAGGACTTTGACTTTACATGGAAACCCTCAATAGAGCAAGTAAAATATGTTCATGCATGGGGTAGTTCATCATCAACTGCAACACAAACATACTTTATCAATGGCAAGATGTGGCATCAAGGCAACAGAGATATCAACTGGGTAGAAGATTTAGAACTAGACGATAAGACTCTTGCTAAGATGTTTGAAAAGCCAGACATGTTCTATGTTGATCGTGGTAATAAAGAATCTAAAGAAAGATTTGAAGTTATACAGAAACGTTACCCTAACATACAAAAGACACGTTATCTAAATTCATGGGCAGACACAATCAAACGTGCTACTAACAGATCAACAACAGAATTGCTTTGGGTACTTAACTCTGAATTAGATTATGCAGAGTTCGACTTTGAATATTACCCTAACCCATGGCAAATGAAAATGGTTTCAATCTTTGGTACTCAGTGGTCTCATTGGGGAACAACTTACTTGGTCAACAGAGAATCATTTGTTGAAGATACAAAGTTTATCAAAGTAGTAGAGCATTTAAACAACCTAAACTTTGTCAAACATATTCGTGCTAAAGCAACTGAATGTGTTTATGACGTAGTTGTTGTAGACCACGGCAATAAAGAAACAGAAGGCGTTGTTAATCAACTACAAGAGAAAGCACCAAGACAACGAGTCTCAACAGTTAAACATGATACTGATTACTTTGTAACACTAAAAAACATTGTAGCCAAACTACCAACACGCAAGGAGCACTACGTATGGATCGCATCATCTATTTGTGATTACGGCGACTTTGACTTATCCTACATATGCGATCCGTTTGCACGTGATCAGTTGCATGTTTTTCCAAGCAGTAAACAAAAGTTCGGAGATACATTCTTTATAGATGTAAACAAGACCCGTGAAATCATTGATGATATGGAGTCGTTAGATGACTACGAAAAAATTAACTACAATCAAACATTGCGTACACAGCGCCTCAGTCCTCCTGTATTCGTTACTGAAGGAGATTCTCATACTGAGACAGTCAAGCAAGTAGATAACTTTCCTTATGCAGTATTAGTATCTGAATCAGATAAAGACATAGAAGTAGTTGAAGAAGAACCTATGTCATTGTGGTCTGCTGAGTCTAAAAACATTATTGTACAATCAACAGGCGGGACTAGAATCATTGTTCCAACTGAAGTTAAAGATCAGGTACAAAGAGAACTATACGAATACCCATATATTAAAAATGCTAATAGACTTGCACTATCAAAGCCAATGGACATTGTTTTCTTATCGAATGGTGAAACAGGTGCTGAAGCAAACTGGGAACATCTACAAAAGATAACAAAGAACATACCAAACAGAGTAGTAAGAGTAGATGGTGTTGATGGTCGTGTACAAGCATATCATGCATCAGCAGAAGCAAGTGAAACACCTTGGGCGTTTACTGTATTTGCTAAACTGAAAGTTTCGCCTAAGTTTGACTTTAACTGGCAACCAGATCGTATGCAACAGCCTAAGCATTATATCTTTGAAGCAAAGAATCCAGTCAATGGCTTAGTCTATGGACATCAGGCTATGATTGCTTATAACAAAAAGTTAACACTTGATAACTATGGTTATGGCTTAGACTTCACACTAGATGATGAACATGCAAGTGTTCCTTTAATATCTGGTATTGCTCAGTACAATACAGATGAATTCTCTACATGGCGTACAGCATTCAGAGAAGTTATTAAGTTGTTAGTTGATGATACAGAGATAAGCAAGACTCGTTTAGAAGCATGGTTGAATGAAGCAGATCCTAAACAGCCGTTCTTCCAAGAATCTATTAAAGGTGCAATCTGTGGAGAAGAATACTTTAATGAAGTTGATGGTGACTTTGAGAAGTTACGATTGAGTTATGAATGGGAATGGCTTAAAGAGAGATACGAAGAAGTTTCTTATTAATCGTGTTCAACCTGCCATTGTTTCCACATCTTAGTAATAGCAGTTTGGAATTTAGGATCGTCCCACATTTGTCTGAAAGGCGATGGCTTACCACCTGACAGTGGCACTGTAGAGTCATATAGATCACTAAAATCTAATGGCTTATCTTGTGCGTCAGCAATCTGAGTTGGTTCCCATTCCCCTGGGTGATAATATTCTTCATCGTTGCTATAATCTTCGTTTGTAAAATGTATTTGAATTTTATGTATTCGTTTTTCTTCTCCAGGTCCCTCGTCTCCGCCAAATTCGGCAGAGCCGCCGTATTGTGAATCAAATATAGTGAACGGTTTTGCGAAATTTATTATTGCTAGAGGGCCCTCATTGTCATAATCATCAAAAAAATTCTCTGCCTGAGTTGTAGCAGTACACCACTGCGTTCCTTGTCCTAAATAACAAGCGGCTTCCTTATCTTCTGGCCAACGAACTATCGCATTTTCACTCTGATATATTATCTGAGATTTGCCCTTAGGCAGTTCTTCTTTCTTTCCGTATTCTTCTTTGAAATACTGAACAGCGTCCATGAATTCGCTTGTTCCTTCGTATTGACGAATATCTCTGTATTTTTCTGGTATTCTTGCTTTCAGTTTTTGAAAGTCATACAAAGATTGTCTAAGAGTAGATTTACCATCTTCTATTTTGGGGAAAGCCTTAGAACCATTGTTAAGGAACCACTTGACAATCTGAAGTGTGTATTGTTTATTTGGAGTTGGGTCAAATGATTCTAATATATCAATTACATCAGTTATTATCTCTTTCTCAAGTTTCTTTGATCCTTCTTTCCATGCATGTTCAACTGTATTTTTCCAACCAGAGTCTCGTGGGTCTTGTTTCATTTTCTTAACAGCAAACTCATGTACATAACTAATAAGTTTCAGTGCGGCAATAGATTGAAACTCCATCAATGATGGTCTAGGAACTGTCATGTTTACAGAATTTAGAAATTTATGAGGGAAATTAAAAGTATAATGTGTTTCGCTTCCAAAATCATTGCCTCGATAAAATATATAATACAGTTCTCTTTTCATTGAATCCATGCTATGTGAATTGTGTACAGCAGTCTTAAGAGAGTCGAGTAATTCAGGTAACATTAAAGCATCAATTATTTTATTACCCATAGCCTTAACTGTGGCTTGTGTATTGTATTCAACTATGAATTCGTAATGTCTCATTCATTAACACCGTCATCATAAGGTCTTCCATAATACTTTTCATGCATCTCGTCCCAATTGTCTGGACGATATTCTTCTGCAACTTCTGCTATCATATCTTGTAAAGAACCCTCACCCTGATATTTCCATGCTTTACTCAGAGCAGTCTCGCCTTCTTGTGGCGTTGATAGTTCTGTTGTAGGTATTTCTATATCTTCTTCGTTTGTCATTGTTTCAATTTCAAAGATACCCTTTACATCTGAATCAGGCACTGCAAACATTTGTAGTTTTGTTGCTTCTAATTCGTCTGCATCTTCTTCATTATCAGGCCCTTCTAATTCAACATCATAATGATAGAGTAAACCAGAAAAACCATCCATCCACTCAGATTGGGCCCAATCACTCATAGTAAGATCCTCTAGGGCTAATTGCATGGCCTTGCCTTCTACTTCTTTATTTGATCTGATATCATCGATAAGCCATTGGGTGAATTCGTCTTCCATATAATCTTTGACATACTCTCGTACCCAGTCCATGTACTCATGTCCGTCTTCGATTCTGTTTTCGTATTCTTCTGGGTAGTTATGTCTAAAATCGTTTTTGTATCTATCAATTGCTTCTGATGTTGGACCACCGTTTGAATCAATAAATTCTTCTATTTCGTTGTCATCCTGCTTTCGTTCAGTAACTAGTTCGTCTATTAAATCTTCATCATAGTCTTCTAATTTATTATCTTTAATCCATTTTACGAAGTCTTTCTGAATATCATCTAACACCCAGTCACCATGTTCTATTTGAATTCTCTCTACAATATCGGGCCAAGTCTCTGACTGAGGGTCATACTGTTCTTCATCTGGCTCAACGTAAAATCTGATAGGTTTTGCAAGTTGAATTACAATCAACGCACCTCTGTCATTGTAGTGATTAAACATGTTGTTAGATTGTGTTGCGGCTGTACACCATTGAGTGCCTTGTCCTAAATGACATGCGGCGGCTTGATCTTTAGCCCAACGAGCAGTTACCCCATCTTTATTATATATTATTATAGAATCACCCTTAGGAAGATCATCTGGTTTGCCGAATTCCTGTCTCATTTTCTGAACTGATGACATAAAGGTTCCGGCATCAGGATAACTAGCAATATCTCTAGGATTGTAGGGTTGATCTTTGTCATCTACTGTTCTTGTCATTTCTTGAGGTAGTCTTTCTTTCATTTTTTGAAAACTATACAGTGATTGTTTGAGTGTAGATATACCGTCTTCTATACTAGGAAATCCACCTTGTGGAGAAAGACTTTTAGCATTAAGAAACCATTTAACAATTTGCTGTGTGTACTGTTTGTTTGAAGTAGGGTCAAAATATTCAAATTGCTGAAGTAGCCAATCAACTATTTCATCTTTGTGTTCGTTGTAGTCTTCTACAGTAATGTTATCAATATTATGAGAATTGTCAATTGGATTGATTCTAGGTGTATCCATTAGGTCTAACGCACCCATAGTATAATCATTTTCATACATGTTTGGCGGAAATGCTTTTCGCTGTACTATCGTAGGCAAGCCTATCTTGTCTAGTATCTTTTGCCCGTAATTACCTTTAGTAATCTGGGTTTTGTACTCCATAATGAATTCATAGTAACGCATCTAGTATTTATACAAAACTGGTTGCCCAAAAAGATTGTGTTAGACATGGATTTTGTGTATAATCAATGCTTGAGTATAAATAATATTATACACAGGAGAACTTATGAGCGATTTTGATAAAAACTTTTTAAGGAATATGAGCCCATTATTGGTATCTGCAATTGTTATGTTTGCAATGCTATTTGCATTACCCGCTAATGCTTTAGGGGATAATGAGAAAGACGCATTGAAAATAATTGCTGGCTCAGCCTTAATATATAATGCTACTAAAGACTCTGATATCAATCTATCTGTTGGAATTCATAATGGTTACAATCGTTATGGACATAATGGAAGAGTGTATCAAAACTATAGACACGGAAGAAGTATATCTGATGCACGTAGACGTAGAGAAAGTTCATGCAGATGGACAACTCTGAATACTAAGATATACGATAGATATGGTTACTTGAAAGAAGTACGCCGTACTAAAGTCTGTAGGTAGTTTATCGTTGTATGAAGTGAAGTAAAAGGCATTTTGGACGCCGGTTCGACTCCGGCCACCTCCACCAATAAACAGCAGAGGGGGTGTAAGGGATTCGACAGAGTGATTAGTAACAGAGCAGACAACGGGGTAGGCGATGACCTTAAATCAAGCAAACACTATAATTGACAACAATTATGAAATGGAAGATTACGCCTTAGCGGCCTAATCCCCCGAGGCTCAGGTAGCCTCGTCACCCAATACCCAGGAGGGGAAATTCGTTTCCCCTTCGCCTATTTTTGCCTATAGTAAGTCAGCGATAAATACTTATATGAACATACTTGAATTAGAAAAATTTAAGATCGAAGATGCGATCAACTTCCATGATGAATACAATCCATGGTTATTTGATGGAGATCATCTAAAGCCAGTCATTAAAAGACAATTAGAAACTATAGCAGATGATTTTATTGAGTTTATGGGTATACCTGAACTCGCTATCGAAGATATCATTATCACAGGATCTAATGTCGCATATACATACACATCACATTCAGACATAGACTTGCATTTACTTGTAGATTTTGCAAAACTACCAGAGTCAGATGTATACAAAGAGTTATTCAACGCAAAAAAATCTCTTTACAATGACACATACGAAATTACTATTAGAGATATTCCTGTCGAAGTGTATGTACAAGACACAGCACAATCACATACAAGTTTAGGCGAGTATAGTTTATACAAAGACATGTTTACTCGTATACCTACAAAGAAACGAGCCAATTTAGACGAGATATCAGCCGCATCTAAATTCGAAAGACTAGAACAACTCGCACTTGAAGGATTAAAATCTGATGATATTGAAAAAGTTAATGGAGTATTATCTATCATTAAACGATATCGTCAATCAGGACTTGATAACAAAGGTGAGTTTGGTCCAGAGAACTTAGCATTCAAAGCAGTTAGATCGAAAGGATACTTTCAAGCATTGTTTGATCATAGAAACAAGTTAAGAGCAGAGCAGTTATCCCTCGAAGAAGAAATGTTACGCAGAACATTTGAAGAGTCTATTGGTATTTACGAACAAGAACTTGAACTTTCTGAAGAAGGTGTTTCAGAAGAACTAGGCGAATATGGTACAGGAATGTTAGCAAGGCGCTACAAAGTAGATAGAAAAGAAATAGCAAAACAAATAGATTTAGGTGTGCGACTTGAAATGAGACATAATTCTAAAGTCTCAGCAATTACTCCAGAACTTCGCAGAGAACAAGCCTCTGAAATAGCAAGAAACAATATTGCAAAAAGGTTAGACTACTATCAACATTATGACAAGCATATGAATGAATCAGAAGAACTAGTTGAAAATCCATTGCTTGTTGCGGCAGGCCATGTTCTCAGAGGTTTAGCATCTCAAGGTTGGAAGCATGGAGCAAAAGCAGGAGCCAAAGGTGCCGCAAAATTTACTGCAACTAAAACAGGTCAACGTGTTGCAGGAAAAGTTGGTGCAAACACAGTTAAAAATGTCGGAGTTGCAGGTGGAAAAATTGCAGGTGGTGCCGCAGGGTTAACTGCTGATGCATATCTAGTAAACAAACTTACTGATAAGTATGGCGAGAATGAAGTATCTAATGTTTTACAACAAGCACAGGCTGGTAAAAAACAAATGTTTACAGACATGCTTAACAAAGCAATCCTAACTGGAGTTATTAGCACTGATGAATTAGATTCTGCAATGGGCATGTATGATACTGTAGAAGAATCTTTACGATATTCGTTAGATCAAGCCTATGATGAATATGGCATGCCAGACTATACCAAATATCTAAACGCAATATCTACCTTTGCTAAAATGACAAGAAGTAAATCAGAAATAAAAAATCGACTTATCAAGCAATTTTCTGAAATCGATAAAAGAGATGCAGAAGAACTTTTAAGTCGATGGATTATGGTAAACTACACAAAAAATAAAAATAGTTTAACAAGTAATTTTACGTCAGAGTAATCTATGAAGAAAAAATTAGTTGTCTGTGGATGCAGTTGGATGACACCGGATCATCTGGGACGCAACGAATGGAGAGACAATCATCATTCCGAACTATTCGCAAAAAAATATAATTATGAACTTATAACGTTTGCACAATGTGGTCAATCTAATGGTGGCATCGGTGTGCAGATTGAAGAAGCAATCAGAGTAAAGCCAGACTTAATCTTTTTTGGTCAATCAGTAGCAGACAGAATAGAACTTAATATTCCTAATGATCATAAGCAAAAAATTGCCTCATTTAACCATGATGAAGGAAATGATGAGGTTCGCTTAAGTGAACTCGCAGGCCCACATGGTGTCAACATGCATATTTTAAGTGATAACCTTCACTCTCTACTACCAAATGCAGGTTCAGATGATCCAAATTGGAACCATGATCCAAAGCAAATGCTGATGGATCACTTCCGCTATCAATACAAAGTAAAAGTAACTGAAGAAGAAGTTGATAACATCTGTGGTGCAGTAAAAAGTTATTTTATGTATATGCATAATCTAAAAATGAAAAAACAAACCGACATGTGGTTGCTTTATGCTGTGCAACATAAATTATATGAAAGTAAAATCCCTGCAATAAAAGTAATTGACTTGCTGTATTACGACACGCCATGGTTTCCCTGTATTACTAAAGGGTATGGTCCAAAGGAATATATTGCACCTCATTTTCAAGGTAGTTATCATACTAGTGTACAAACTCAACATGATATACTCAAAGACATAGAATTAACATTAGATCAAATTGGGTATAAATATAGTAATGAGATTTAACGAATTTAAACCTATAACTGAAGCATCTGGATATATTCCAAGTGAAGCAGAAAGAAACGATCCAAGATTTTCTAGGGCGTTATCTGTTGATGTACATCCAGACACAATGAAGAAAGGTGCCAAAGCAATGGGACTAGGAAACATATCACGTGCTGGTATCCCTCCCCTTCTTAGACCAGGCAAGCCAGAGAAAAAGTCGAAAAAATCTAACAAATCTGACTTTGGTAAAGGCGTGTATTAACACATGTCAAATGCTGAAGAAGCAAAATTCGCAGACAGTACATGGTACAATCCATTTCAATACAAATATACATCTAAAAGTAATATTTTACCAAGTGATCTTTATGACAAACTGTTAGAGTCTAAAGAAGCATTTTCCAATGAACCATCAAAAGAAATTGTCAATGGAGAAATAATATTCGATTACCACGAACAACCTGATGAACTAGGATACGTTGAGGCTAATAAATTAGCACGAGGAGAATACGATCATAAATTATCACTAGACTATTCACTCTATACTCAAGGGTATCCTGAGTGGGAACAAGCAATAGACTTAATCAAAGCAGAAATGGAAAGTCATTGCGGAGCAGAAGTCGAGTTTAGACGTTGGGCATACTTACCCAATCCAAACACAGTAACATTTCATTTTGATTACTTTACTCACCTAGTACAAGACCACCCAGATGAACCTGAACTTGAAGGCATAGACTTAAGCAAATACTTTATTTCATTTTTAATTATATCTGAAGATGGTCTCAAAGCAAATACATTTAAAGCAGGTAAAACTATTAATTGTCCTGTTGCAAATGGTATTGGACTAGAAACAGATGTAAAGGCTAATCAATGGTTTATGCATAGTCAGAATCTAGGGCACCAATATCTTAAAACACATCAACAGTCAAACCATGACTTTTTCTGTACCTGTTGGATGATCAAATAAAGGTTGACATCATTGTCTAAAGGTCGTATAATTATGGGTATGACTGAGAAATTCTCTAACGCAATCGAAGCCAGATCATATATGGATGGTCTACTAAAGCAAATCAGAAACTGTGACTACAGTGTTGATATCAGAGTTCTGTGGAAAAATTGTGACAAAATGGTTGATGAATTGTCTAGTATCGAAGTAAGATGCAGACAACGAAATAACTGGACTGCCGCAGACGATTACAGAGCAAAAATGCATGAATCATGCGATTACATAGAGAAATTAATCATCATGTTGACCCTAATGTCTTCAGCAGAGTCGTAAGTCATTGATTCTACTAGGCAAAATAAATGAAATTAATTTGCAAAAATGCTTGACATTGGTCGTCAAAGGTCGTATAATTACTATATTAAATCAAAACAACGGAGTTAAAAATGTCTCAATTAACTGATAATCTGACTGTAACATCAGTCCAAGCAAAAAAATTCTTGCAGAAAGCATTCACTAAGAATCGTCCTGCATTCTTATGGGGACCTCCCGGAATCGGTAAGTCTGAAATCGTAACAGAAATCGCTAATGAATGGGGTAATACTCTAGTTATCGATCTGCGTATGGCTCAAATGGAACCTACTGATATTCGTGGTATCCCTTTCTTCAACAAAGACTTAGGTGTTATGGATTGGGCTCCACCAATCGAACTTCCTTCTGAAGAACTTGCCGCTCAATATGATCATGTTATTTTATTCTTAGATGAAATGAATTCAGCAATGCCAGCAGTACAGGCCGCAGGGTATCAGTTGATACTAAATGGTCGTGTTGGTAAGTATGTTCTTCCAGGCAATGTAGTAATTGTTGCCGCAGGTAACAGAGATTCGGACAAAGGCGTTACATATCGTATGCCAATGCCACTTGCTAATCGTTTTCTTCACTTAGAAATGAGAGCAGACTTTGGTTCTTGGCAAGAATGGGCAATCATCAATCACATACATGAAGATGTAATTGGTTACTTGTCATTCGCAAAACAAGACTTGTATGACTTTGATGCTAAGTCCTCTAGCAGAGCATTTGCTACTCCTAGAACATGGACTTTCGTTAGTGAGTTACTAGAAGAAGATGATTGTGATGCTGATACCCTCTATAATCTTGTAGCAGGTACAGTTGGTGAAGGACTTGCAACTAAGTTTATGGCACACCGTAAGATTGCTAGTAAGATGCCTAACCCTTCTGACATCTTGTCAGGTAAAGTAACTGAATTGAAAGTAAAAGAGATTTCAGCAATGTACTCTTTGACTATCTCAATGTGTTATGAACTCAAGGATGCTGTTGATACAGATAAGATCGACACAGCAGAATTTCACAAACGATGTGACAACTTCTTTGCTTACATGATGGCTAACTTTGAAACTGAGTTGGTAGTAATGGGTGCGAAGACTGCTCTTAAGACTTACAAACTTCCTATCGAACCTTCTCAGTTGAAGAACTTTGATGATTTTCACAAGAAGTATGGTAAGTACATTGTTGAGGCGGGCAACTAGATTGCTGGCCTGGAAGAGTGCAAGTTACGAGACATTCCTTGCACTTTTCCGAACTTTTTACTTGACTTGTCTCCCAAATGGTAGTATAATTATTAAATAACATTGAGAGAACTGACACATGGCACAAAATAAATCAACAACTAACAACGACAAAGAGAGCAAACTGGCTCATCTAGTAGGTCCTACTGATCCTCAGATAGACTTTGATGCACGTGAGAGATTAAAGACTGCTAGAATTGGTCTGCTTTTACGTCACCCATTCTTTGGCAATCTTGCTACTCGTTTGACACTCATCAATGCTGATGAATGGTGTCCTACAGCCGCAACTGATGGCAAGAATTTCTACTACAACGCACGTTTTATTATGATGCTTAAGAAGAAAGAAGTAGAATTTCTTGTTGGACATGAAGTGTTGCACGTAGTTTATGATCATATGGATCGTAGAGGCGACAGAGATCCTCAACTCTGGAATATTGCTGATGATTATTGTGTCAATGCTGACTTAAAGAAACATGGTGTTGGTGAGTTCATTACAACTGTCCCTTGTTTGTTTGACTACAAGTATGCTGATATGTCAGCAGAGCAAGTCTATGACATTCTATATGAGAACGCAGAGATCATTGATGTTGACCAATTGCTAGAGCAATTGCTAGACGATCACATTGATGGTGATGGCGGAGTTGGTAGTGAAGATGGCGAAGACGGTGACCAAGAAGGAAAAGGTCCTGCTAAAATGACACAAGAAGAAAAAGATCAACTCAAACAAGAAATCAAAGAAGCAATCATATCAGCCGCACAAGGCACTGAACCAGGCAAATTGCCTAAAGGTGTTGAGCGAATGATCAAAGACATGACTGCTCCTGTTATGGACTGGCATGAGTTGATTCAATCAAATGTTACATCTGCATTCAGCAATGACTACTCGTTTATGAAGCCTAATCGTAGAGGCTGGCACATGGATGCAATCTTACCTGGTATGACTCCTGGTGAAGAAATTGAAGCAGATGTCTTTATCGATCTATCTGGCTCTATTGGTTACGACCAGGGTTCTACATTCTTATCTGAAGTAGGTGGCATGATGTCACAGTTCGATGGGTACAAGTTACGTGTACATTGTTTCGATACAGCAGTTTACAATAGCCAAGAGTTCACTAGTGAAAACATGGACGACATCGAAGAATACGATATGTATGGTGGCGGTGGTACTGACTTTGATTGTATTTTCAATCATCTTAAAGAAGAAGGTCGTGTGCCAAAACTTCTCATAGTATTCACAGATGGTTATCCTTTCGGCTCTTGGGGAGACGAGGACTACTGCGACACAACTTGGATCATTCATGGTGACCCTGAGCCTAATCCCCCTTTCGGTACGTTTGCTCTTTATGAAGATCATAAGAACAAGGCAAGGGCCGCTTGAGCAAAGACAAGTTAGAACCTCACAGACCTGCTTCGGCAGGTCCAAAGGATAAGTTTATCTATGAAACACCAGACGGTGGCAACACCGTCTATGCTAGGAAATTAGGCACCGACCTTTCAGAAAGGAAAATAGTATTTCAGAATCCTGAAATGCTTAAAGAAAAAGCATTCCATGAACGTTGGCATATGTATAGAGATATACTAGAAGTATCTGAAGACAATGAAGTTATAGCAAAGTTATTAGAACAAGTAGAACTATTATACAGGATTAGTAAATGAAACTTGAAGACATCAATTTAGATACATGGTTTAGCACACGACATGTTCATCATCATTGTCCTCCGCATTTTACTAAGACTAATACTGTATTGACTCCAGACGCATTAGATTGGATTAATGAAAAAACACGTGGTAGATATACAATTCTCAAAAATGAAAAGTTGTCTGGCGAGAACATGTATATGGAAATAAGAGACATAGTAGCATTTGAAGATAGCCAAGAGGCAGTCCTTTTTGAACTAACCTGGTCATAATGTTTAAGTGTATTTGCCATAACGTCAGAGACGGCGATGTTGATCGATATCACCTAATAGGAACTAAGTGTGGTAAATGCTTAGAGTGTCCTATGTCTAAAAAGATGAAAAAGAAATTTAAGAAGAAAACACTCAAGGCACTAAAAAGGGTAAATTAATCCTGTATAAAAATTTTCAGGCCTGAAATACACATTAAATAATAGTGTTAACATTAAAAACCTATAGGAGAATATAATGAGTTTTTTAAGACACGTAGGAAAACATGGTGATCGTAAGGTTGCTGTTATTTTCCGTGAAGTACCAAATGAAGAACATATGTGTTTAGTTGCATATACGGAACTTCTAAATCAAAACATCCATGACCCAATGATGGCTACTATTGAAAGCGACATCGGTCAGAACAGTGAGCAACTAGCGGATGCATTAAACAGGACTCACTCTAAGAGTGGTGATCCAATCTTGCAAATCTTACATAGCGAAGGCATGTTGAAGAAAATCAGATGTGAAGATGTACAAATGACTCCACAGTCTAATACAACTATTCGTTTATCTGAGTTAAACAAAATGCTAAATGAAATGGCATTGGGTGCAGAAGCAACTCAAAAGATGGCACAACAAGATGCTGAAATGGGCTACACTGGTAAAGCACAACGCAACCAAGAGCAACAACTAATAGGCGAAGGAAAAAGACCAATGCCTACAATGGGAGTTAACTCTAATGAAGCCTCAACGATGAATCAAACTGGTGGTGCATTATCTGATGAAGCACTAGCACAAGGATTTATGCAACAAGCAGACGCCTTTAAGGCTCAAGCAGAAGGCATGATGGCAGAAGCAAGAAGTTTGATGGAACAAGCCGCTGAACTGTCTCCAGCAAAACCTAAAGCGAAAAGAGGACCTAAACCTAAGGCTAAAGCACCTGCGAAAGCAAAAGCAAAGACCACACGATCTAAGAAATCTTAAGGAGTCTTACATGTCGCCTGATTTCATATCGAAATGGGAGAGTCTTATTGAGGATGTTGATAAGCACCGTGTCCCCGTACAGTTTATTAAGAAACTAATTATTAAACTTGTTTCGGAAGATGGTAAAAAGCGCCAACAAACAATCAACATAGAAAAACTGTTTATGGAAGGTTTGAATATTTCATCAGTAGAAGATGCTATTGGAAACAGACTTTCAGCAGTACAAGATGAAATTGTTAATATTGATTTTATATTAAACATCGCAACTATTGCTGATGCTGTACAACCAGAAACAGACAATTTGTTAAAGAAACTTTAAGGAAAGTAATGAAAGCAAAGTTAATCAGTCACAGCCAAACACCTAAGGTAGAAGTACCACAGAGTACACTAGACTTGATTGCATATTGTGCAAGAGTAAGTAACCCAAGTAATCAAAACAACACAGAAACAAATGAAAAACTTGTGAAGTATTTGATGAAACACAAACATTGGTCACCACTTGAAATGGTATCTGCATGTATTGAGATTGAAACAACGAGAGACATCGCAAGACAAATTCTCCGTCATAGGTCATTCTCTTTCCAAGAGTTCAGTCAACGATATGCAGATCCAACTAAAGACTTAGAGTTTGAAATACGTGATGCTAGATTGCAAGACCCTAAGAATAGACAGAACAGTATTGCACTTGATATGTCTGATGAATACGAAGGTGGTTTACAAGATCGCTGGCAACAAATGCAAGAACGAGTTATAAACGAATCCAAGTTAGCATATAATTGGGCTATCGATAATGGCATTGCTAAAGAACAAGCAAGAGCAGTACTGCCAGAAGGTAATACTATGTCTCGTATGTACGTAAATGGTACCTTACGCAGTTGGGTTCACTATATCGAACTTCGTGGTGCAAACGGAACTCAGCAAGAACATATGGACATTGCACATGCAGTTGCGGAAGTCATTGCTGAGATATTCCCATTAGAGATTTAATATGGAAGCGACAATAGAAAAATTAGAATCTGAAGCCTGTGAAGTTCTTGTGCATCAGATCAAAATGGGAGATGTAGAAGACCCTGATTTAATGGTCGCCGCCCCTATATATGAATGGCAACAAACAGAATCGGGTAAGTATATAATGGAACATAGCAATCCTACTGCTAAGTGGATACGAGGTAACTCACCAAATCAGACTTATGACTTTGGCCACACATATAATATACTTGCATATTTAACAGAAAAAGAACGAACTTACTGGAAACTAAAATACGAATGAAAAACGAAAAGAAAAAAATACTTGTAACTGGCGGCCTAGGATTTATTGGCTACAATGTTGTACTACGATTAATGAATCTTGGTCACATCATTTCTATTGTTGATACTAAAACAACATATGGAGGACTGATTGATAAAGAAGAACTAGATGCCTTACATAAAGAAAGGTTCTTTAGTATTGCTAGTAGAGTAACAGACTCAAATCATTTAAACATCTACACAATCGATATTAATAATCCAGAGTTAGATCAACTATTTCAAGCAGAACAATTTGATGCTGTAATTCATTTAGCAAGTTTCCCTAGACAGAAAGTTGTTAATAATGATCCAATGCAAGGGTCTAAAGCAATGAGTGAAGGATTGTTAAATCTATTAGAACTTAGTCGCAAACATAATGTTGGTCGTTTTACATACATTAGTTCATCAATGGTATATGGTGACTTTATAGATGGCGTTACTGAAGAGGCTGTATGTAAGCCACAAGGTCAGTATGCTATTATGAAGTATGCAGGTGAGTTACTTGTTAAAGACTATACAAGACAATACAACTTAGATCATACTATCCTTCGTCCTAGTGCTGTCTATGGTCCAGTTGATGTTGATGATAGAGTAATCTCTAAGTTTATGTTGAATGCAAGAGAAAATAAACCAATAAGAGTTTTCGGCAAAATGGAGAAACTAGATTTCACATTTGTCAGTGATGTTGCTACTGGTATCGTAGATGCTACATTAAGTCCTAGAGCAGTTAATGAAACTTACAACTTAACAAGATCACAAGGTGTTACTCTTTATGATGCCGCACGAATGGTATCACAAATTGTTGGTAAAGGTAATATTGATGTTAAAAACAGAGACGCTAATTATCCTACTAGAGGAAAACTCAGTATAGCAAAAGCATATGATCATTTTCGTTTTGACCCAGCAGTAGATTTAAATGAAGGCTTGATGATGTATAATCATTGGTTCGAAAATAATGAATACTGGCAGAACAAATTAAATCCTAAGAAAGACGTAATCAAAGTTACTCCAGTCTTAGATTTAAAGAATGTAACTGAAGAAAAAAGAGTTAAGAAAATTCCAGCAAAGAAACCAGTTACAACTTCAAAAGTAACTGCGGGTAATATTATTAAGGCAAAGCCTCCAGTTAAAAAGAAGGAACCAGTTAAAGCAAAAGCAAAAACGCCAGTGAAAAAGAAAGCACCAGCAAAAGCAAAGGCGCCTGTTAAGACTACTAAAACTAAGACAACAGTTAAAAAGAAAGCACCAGCAAAAACAAAAGCAAAAGCAAAGCCTAAGGCAAAATGACCGACAGTTACTGTGTCTTGCCTTGGGTAAACATCACAGTTGATCCAGATGGGGCAATCAAGCCTTGTTGCATTTCACATGATTACATCACAAAAGAAGATGGCACTAAGTTTAACTTAGGCCATGATTCTATCGAAGACATTTACAATAGCAAAGATTATATCAACCTACGACAAAAGATGTTGGATAATGAATACATTTCTGGATGTGATGTTTGTTATAAGAATGAAGAAACAGGTCGTCAAAGTCGCAGACTAATCAACAACGAACAATACAAAGATGTTGTTCCTACTACAACTGAAAGTAATCTCAAAATTAAATTCTTTGATTTACGTTTTGGCAATCTATGTAATCTTAAATGTAGAATGTGTAATCCCGCAAACAGCAATCAAATTGCAAAAGAAATCACTGAAATAAACAATGAAGAGTATTCTAAATTCTATCCTTTGTTTGACTTAGATTCAGAAGAATGGTGGGAGACAGATACGTTTGATGAAAACATAAAAAGTCAAGTAGATAATATAGATACAATTTATATGACTGGTGGCGAACCTACTGTTATCGAAAAGAACTTTGATATCATGGGCGAACTAATAGAGTTAGACAAAAGCAAAGACATTACATTGATTATCAATACGAATCTTACAAACACAAATAATAGATTCTATCAGTATCTGCCTAACTTTAAGTCAGTCATACTTCAACTTAGTATCGATGGATACGAGGGCGTACAGGAGTATCTGAGGTACCCTAGTCGATTCAGTCAGATTGATGAAAGTATACACAAACTAATCGAAATGGAGAACGTTAAACTATGGGCGACTCCTGTTATTCAAATAGGAAATTTAAACAAGATAGTTGATTTGTTTAAATACTTTGAAGACATTAATATGAAAGCAAACAAAGCATTAATAGATATTAGACCTATCATATTACAAGATCCACAGCATTTAAATATTGATTATTTGCCAAAAGATTTTAAATTAAAAGCATATGCTGGAATACATATGTGGATGCTAGGATGTAAATTTCAATCGCAGATATTTAAAGATACGATAAATGCTTTACGGAAAAGATGTCAGCAAGAAACGAAAGATATAAACATGTTGAAAGAGTACATACAGTTTAACGATTTATTAGATAAACACAGAGGACAGACACTAGCAGATTGTAACTACAATTTGCATACACTATTAAAAGAATATGATTAAGTATTTTGGATTAGATAGACAATATATACAACTGAAAGATGAGTTGCTTGATGCAACTGATTCAGTATTATCCAGTGGGAGTATGACGGATGGCATCTATGCACAGAAGTTTAAAGACTGGTTGTCAATCAAAACCAAGGCCCATTATGTCATACTGTGTCATAGTGGAACACAAGCATTAGAGATCATTGCTCGTTATGAAAGAGATACATCTCCAGACCAAGACCCTTATGCTACATGGGAATACGATAAAGAAACATATAGAACAATCAGAGTTCCTAATCTAACTTACCCTGCAACAATGAATGCATTCTTAAGTGCTGGACTTAATGTTGAACTAGCAGACACAGATAGAAACGGCATCCTTTTGCCACAACCAGAAGACGAATTACAAAAGATTGAATGTCATGTAGGACTCTTTGGAGCACCCACTACACAGGTAGAAAGTGATAATGGTATAGCAGTCTTAAACAACAATGTTGCAATCATAGACGGAGCACAACATTGGTTGATAGCAGACGGCAACATTGGTACAGCAATGGCAATCAGTTTTGATCCTACTAAAAATCTAAATGCTTCGGGTAATGGTGGAGCCATCGTTACAAACAATGAAGCCTTATATGAATTTGCTAGTCAATGGAGAGATAACGGTAAACCTCATCATTTCTATTCTGGTACTAACTCTAAGATGAGTGAGATTGATTGTTCTCATTTATTAGTTAGAGCAAACTACATAGATGAATGGCAAGAACGCAGAAAACAAATTAGAAAATATTACTTAGATCGATTCAGTCATATAAAGCCACTAAGATGTTTAAGTGAAGGCTTTGAGAAACATGCTGATTCAAAGTTTGTAGTTTATGCAGGTGCAGAACGTGATGCTTTACAAACATGGATGGGACAAAAGAACATAGATGTCAAAGTACATTACAATCTGCCATTGTCTGAACATCCAGTTGCAGATAACTTAACAAAGCCTGATATGATGTCTACTAGCACGATGCTTACACGATCATTACTCAGTTTACCCATGTATCCTGAACTGACTGACGCAGAGGTTGAACTAGTAGCAGATGCAGTTTGTATTTTTTACGAACCTTAATACTAAATACTAGTATATTATAGGAGAATACGAATGGCATTAGCAATTATCGATTCAGTAATTGGTTTAGCGGCGCCTTTACTCGACAAGTTTGTTGTAGATAAGGATAAGAAGGCTGAGTTTGAACATGAACTCAAAATGGTCTTGCATAACGCAAACTTACAACAAAATCAAATCAACTTAGAACAAGCAAAGCACCCAAGCATCTTTGTAGCAGGGGCAAGACCCGCTATCATGTGGATATGTGCATTTGGTTTAGCATGGTCTTATGTACTAGCACCAATCGCTAATTGGGCAGTTGTAGTTAGTGGAGCAGAAGTCGTACTTCCAGTGATTCAAACAGAAGGTCTGATGACTCTTACATTATCTATGTTAGGTCTAGGTGGTATGCGTAGTTTTGAGAAAATGAATGGAATAGCCAGAGAGAACATGAAGGCTACTCCTCCAAAAGAATAACATTACTTACTTACCCAATCGCATAAATACAATATAAGACTGGGATAAACATATGGCTGAACAAGAAATAGTAATTATTGGTGCATTACCTAATGACGGACAAGGTGATCCGTTAAGAGTTGCCTTTGGCAAAATTAACAACAACTTTGCCAATTTATTCTCAACATCAATATCAACAGAAACTGTATATACTGTGGGTAATGTAGCAAATCAAGTTATCTTTGAAACAACTGCTAATACATTTACAATGGGCAATTTTCAAATCAAAAGTGCAGACCCTGGAACAGTCGATCAACAAAATATCGAACTCTTTTCACAGATTAGTTCAAACTTAGCAGACATCAAGTGGACAGGCTCAGGCGGCACCTTATTTGGATCCGTTCTTGGTCAGTATGACATGGATGTTGACAGTGGTAACGTAAGAATCTTATTCTCACCAGACACATCAAATGTAACAAGTCAATCTGTATCGCATTTCATAACATCACAGATTTCATTTGCTGGCGCAGGTGTTGAGGGTATTGCAATCGAACTAGATGGTTATGTTGCAAACTCTATCATGTCAACAGAAGATAACGTAGAAATCACAACTGAAGAAACTCCATAATGAGAGCAAAAGAATTTATAACTGAAGACAATGCCCCTGGTAAACTCAGTAAACGCCAACGCTTTGGTTCAAGAGGACTGCATAAGTTCCAAGATGTAGACGGCAGAGATAGAGTCTACGAATTGAATCGTGTAATGATGGCATTAGCACAAGCAAACGGTAACGTTGGCCAAGATGATGGCATTGATTTAGATTCAGAAAGTTGGATTGGCACAAGTAACATGGCTGTTCCATATACTGAAGTAGAGGCTAACATGTTAAAGTCAGCATACAAAGCAGTAGGCAGTGAATGGGAAGATTTAAACGCAGGTGATATGGAATCTAGTGAGTTACCTTCAATTAATAAAGAAAGTCCAGTAGAAGGTTTCAAAGGATATCCAAGATAATGGCAGCCGTCAATGTACCAGTCAAAGGCTTAACAGGATTAATTACAATCTTTGCATATGCCGATGATGCTGTAACTACAATAGCAGACGTACTTGCTTCAATCGTTGCCGCAGATGGTATAACTGCAGGGTATTACTACAATCTAGCATTAGTAAGAGATACTAGTAAAGATAATTTAACAGCACCCACAGCAACACTTGCATCATTAAACTTTGTAGGCGCAACAGGTACAGATCCTTTTACTGCAGGCGCTATCGTTAGTGAAACATTTGATAACGGAACACAAACAACTATTCCAGCAACAGATATCTTTCTTACTACACCAGCATCTACTACAAATGCTCCTGCTAGTACGTTACAGTTTAGACAAGAGTTAAGAGTATCAGAAGTAGCAGAACTTAATAGAAAAGGTGGAGTCGGTGGCAACGTCAGTCTACCTGCATACAATGCATTAAACACTGCTGACCTTGACTTGCTTCCTGCTAAGTATGTTGGCAATACAGCAACTCCAACTGGTACAGTACCACTCGCAACTAGTCGTCCTTGGACATAAAATTAATAGTCTGGGACTTAGATGGAGTACTGTGGGAGTCTAGTGTAGGCGAAACAGGTTCTACAGGACAAGTTAATCATCAAGTCATAGACTTCATCAAACACTCAGAACAATCTGGTATCATACATTCTGTATGCAGTAAAAACGATTTAGTAAAAGTCAAAACTATTTTAGAAGAATTAGATATATGGGACTTGTTTGTATTTCCTGCTATTGACTACACACCCAAGGGCCCTACTGTCAATAAGATAATCGAAAGTTGTCAATTATCACAATTCAATGTGTTATTTGTAGATGACAATGACATAAACATCAATGAAGTAAAATACTTTTCTCCTGATATCAATACTGAAAACAATGTAGACTTTATCAAATCATTTAACATGCCAACAGGCAAGTCACGTACAGATCAATATAAGATACTAGAAATAAAGGCGGTAGACAGAGACAACATTACATATTTAAAAGACAGTGATATAAAAATTAGCATTACAAATGATAAAAATTGCTTTGTATTTTACGACAGAATTTGTGAACTAGTTAATAGATCAAACAGACTAAACTTTTCAAACACTAAATTCCAAAAGGTTCTGCACATTGAGTTAATGCCCTATATACATATTCAAAGCAGACAGAATTATGTAGTATTTGCATGGGACAAGTATGGTTACTATGGACTGATAGGATACTTCTCAACAGATGATGTAAACCTTGCTACTAACAAGATAGTAAACTTTGTATTTTCTTGTCGTGTATTAGATATGGGAATAGAAAATTATTGTGCTGACTACATCAAAAACGAACTTAAAATGAAAAATGACTCTGCTCACATTTTAGAAGACAAAGATACTTCCTATATAGAACATGTTGATTTTGATATAGCACGTGAACTTATATCTACAAAACAAGAACTCACGTTTACTAGTAAGGATCCAAAAGTTATATTGTATGCAGGTTGTTTGTCTTTGCCTATATGGGTAAACTGTGTGACTAAAGATATGTTAGACCCTGCAGGTTTCAGTAGAAGATCACAATATGACGATATAGAAAAAGTCCCTGATTTAATCATTGTAAGTATATCGAATGAATTAGCATTTATGGCAGACGCACCCGATGAGGATATAGAAGAAAACAAACGTGCATGTGAACAATTTCTTATAAAAGCAAATCAACTGAATAAGTCTGTACTGCTTGTGTTTCCAGAAAGATTGAGTCCATTTGTTACTGCTAAAGAATTAAAGATATATGATTTTTGGAGAAACGTAGACGCAGATCAGATAGATGCACCAATGCCTCAGGGTCAACAAGATCACTATCATTTTAGTAGACATTCACTTTCTGAACTTGCTAAACAAATAGATAATTGGATAACAGAAAAATTATAAGCCATTGATCTGCTCATAAATATTAGTATCTAAAACGATGCTCAGGAGCAATATACATGGATATTCCGTTCGACATAAACAACACGCTTGATTTACTTAAATTAAAATTCTATAACGAATGGTTATATACAGCACACATCTACGATGAAGGCGAAAGTCCGTTTCATCAAAATCTTACTGGACAAGTAACAAAACAATATATTGACCCTATTGGTTTAGACAAAGATGCTCACATACTTGACTTAGGATGTGGACCAGGATACTTCTTAGACGAAATGAAGAACCGTGAGTTTACTAATGTAACTGGCGTAACTCTCAGTCCCGGTGATGTCAAAACATGTGAAGACAAAGGACATACTATTAAAGGCTATGACTTGTCATTTTTACCACAGAAAGAAGGTTACTATGATGAAAGTGTAGACTTTATTTTCTTACGTCACGCACTAGAACATTCACCTTATCCTATCTTTAGTTTAATGGAATACAATCGTGTTCTTAAGCAGGGTGCAAAGATGTATATCGAAGTACCTGCTCCAGGGTGTGATAGAAAACACGAACACAATTTAAATCATTACAGTATTTTAGGACATGATCAGTTACAAGCATTGTTACAACGTACTGGATTTGATATTGAATCGTTTGATAATTTAGAATTCGATTTACAGATTCCACAGAAAGACGGAACAACTGTTCCATGCACTGAACACTACTATTGCATCGTTGTTAATAAAGCAAGACCATTGGATATTAAATAATTTTTACATTCATAAAATATACTCTATCATGGATCAGTCAGCAATTGGCTATTCCATTTTGGGCTGTTGGACACTTGCATCTTAGTCTCAAAATAGATGTTTACCAAGACATACATATGATAGTAGCATCACTCGGCATGAATGTGTTAGTTGCTACTGGATTCTTCTTAGATTACCAAGATTATAAAAAAGCACATTAAACTCTACTAAATAGTAGTATGAGTAATCCTAACAACACTGCCGATCAGTTAGTAAAAACGCCTTATACTAAAACAGTTTTCAAAGATCAGAAACAAATTGATGACTTTGTAAAGTGTGCTGACCCTAAGACTGGTTATCTATACTTTATGGATAACTTCTTTTATATTCAGCATCCAACACAAGGATCAATTCAATATCATCCTTATGAATACCAAGAACGATTAATTGATACATATCATAACTATCGTTATTCAATCGCATTGATGCCTAGACAGTCAGGTAAGTCTACATCAGCCGCAGGTTATTTGTTATGGTATGCTATGTTTGTAGCAGATGCTACAATTCTAATTGCGGCCCACAAGTATACAGGTTCACAAGAAATTATGCAACGTATCAGATACGCCTATGAAGCATGTCCTATGCATATTAAAGCAGGTGTGACTACATACAACAAAGGCTCACTAGACTTTGAGAACGGCTCTCGTATCGTCTCTGCAACGACTACAGAGAATACGGGTCGTGGTATGTCTATTACACTTCTATACTTAGATGAGTTTGCATTCGTTAGAAACACAATAGCAGAGCAGTTTTGGACTTCGATCACACCAACACTAGCAACAGGTGGTAAAGCAATCATCACATCTACTCCTAACTCTGATGAAGATCAGTTCGCATTGATTTGGAAACAAGCAAACAAGAATCTCAATGCACAAGGAGAAGAAACAGAACTAGGCATCAACGGATTTAAACCGTTTAGATCATATTGGAGTGAACAACCGGGACGTGATGAAAAGTGGGCAGAAGAGATTAAAGCCCAGTTAGGTGATGACAGATTCGCACGTGAGATTGGTTGTGAATTCTTAATCGCTGATGAAACATTAATCAATCCAAACACTTTAATTATGATGGAAGGTGTTGAGCCTATTGACCGCATGGGACAAGTACGTTGGTTTCAGAGGCCCAAGAAAGATATGGTATATGTACTGGGACTAGACCCATCGTTAGGTACTGGTGGCGATCCTTGTGCAATACAAATCTATGAAGCAAACACAACAACACAGATAGGCGAGTGGAAAGATAATAAGACTGACATTCCCAAGCAAATTAAAACGCTGTCACAAATCATAAACTATATAGTAGATATAACTGATCAACCAAACAATATATACTATTCAGTTGAAAATAATTCGATTGGCGAGGCGGCACTGATATCACTAAATGAGTTTGGTGAGTCAAACATTCAAGGTATTTTCTTAAGTGAGAAAGGCAAAAAACGTAGAGGATATACGACCACACAAAAAGGCAAACTTGCGGCTTGTGCTAAGTTTAAAACTTTGTTAGAAAGTAAAAAGATGAATGTTCATAGTTCAGCACTTATCAGTGAACTAAAAACATTTGTAGCATCTGGTGGCAGTTATGCCGCTAAAGTAGGAGATAATGATGATTTAATCATGGCATCACTACTTGTAGTTAGAATCTTACAAGACATAAAAGACTTTCACAGTGATTTAACAGAGCAAATGAGAGACCATGATGAGAAGGTGCCACCGCTACCCTTCTTTGCAGTGATTAACTAAAAGAGATAAATAATACTATGGCAATCGATCAGGAAACATTTAATACACGACTTTATTCGCTTTTAAAGACACGAGGCTATAAGCCCGTACCTAGAGATGTAAACAACGAACGTACTACTCCACAAGATGCAGAAGTATTTGAGTTCACCTTTAAAAAAGGCGATGATACATACGGATTAGCATGGGTAACTATCGATCAGGCCAGCAATTTAAAAGTATACTACAATGATGAGCAATCAAATAGTCCAAAAGGCAAGACAAAAGGAGCACCATTCGATGATTCATGGTCTGGTTTCTTAAGGCATTTGAAACAATGGGCTCAATCTAAACAATTATCGTTTGAACTACAAGACGGCGATAGACCAGGAGATGACATGAGACAACGTGAAACCAATAAAAAGAAAGAAAAGATGTCAGAAGGCTATCACGCAGTTAATCAAAAGACATCATACAATGACAATATACCTAACGTAAAAGTTGTTATACAGCATGATAGAGCAGTACAAGAGGGTGAACAACGTTGGAGAAACGTTCACAAAATCTTTGTAGAGAACACAGAAGGCGAAAGATTCGCTGTTCCTACAAGAATGCCAGGCATCGCACGAGTTTATGGTAGACACGTAGCAGAAGGCGGCACTCCTTACGATGATCGTGGTAAGCATATTACTTCATTAGTAGAAGAATACACTCAAATGGCAGGCTTTGTTCGTGCCACTCGCAAAGGACAGTTTAACGAATCAGTTGCACTTCTTATTGCAGAAGGTGTTAATCATCATAAAAAATTAAAAGAATCACTACAAAAGATGCAAAGTCATAGAGGCTACAATCATTACTTTGAATCATGGACACCACCTTTAATGGAAGACGATGGTGATTCATCAAGCATTGCAGAGATGTTTACTCAAGGTGCAATTGATCCAAGAATCGAAAGTGTTTTACCTATTCTTAACAGATTAAACAGTGGCATCATTAATGAGATTGAAGAAGTCAGTGAGTTAGATCAATGGGCTAAAGGCATTACAGAAATCACAGAAGAAGTGATAGAAGAAGAAGAAAAAAGAGATACACATTGCTCAGCCAAATGTTGTGGAGCAGATGTA
>OCVQ010000305.1_pt1 | contig 45100 bp, 29 predicted proteins | sample 1539061 | NCBI WGS metagenome assembly OCVQ01 (sample SAMEA3355526, study PRJEB22509) | marine metagenome | biome: marine; feature: river plume; material: water | place: USA | collected 2010-08-08 | depth 0.5 m | reverse complement strand
GAAGATGAGATGAATAATATAATGAATGAATATATACTCATCTTTGGATAACTAAGTCATTATAATATTCGCATTCACATAAATACATTATATAACGTAGAATCAGACCTAAAATTCAATGTTATCCGACTGTGGTCAACCCGCAATGCAAGGTGGTTGGAGGGACAGGATCCCCGTATTGAGGAGAAGAGATGGCCGTAGGTCGCATATCCGGACCGCTCTTGAAGTCGAACTTAATCCGTAATGGGATTGACTTGGCATTTGAGACGGATCTATTATATCTTGATGTAACAAATCAACGTATTGGTATCAATACTAACTCTCCACAATACGATTTAGATGTTAACGGAACAATCAGAACTACAAACTTGGTGTTAGATAAACTAACAGCAGGTAACATCACGATTGAAAATAATGATATTACAAGTAACACTGGGACTATTGATTTAGGAACTGCTGATCAAGTTGTATACCAAAATAAACTAGTTGTTGATAGTTTTGAAATTAATGATAATACCATTAGAACAATAGACTCAGATGCAAATTTAGAAATAAATCCAAACGGTACAGGTACAATTGAGTTACTTGCAAATACTAATGTAACCGGAAACTTGCATGCAACAGGCAATATTAGTGCAGACGGAAACATCATATTAGGTGATGCTGATACCGATAGTATTAATTTTAATGCAGAAATTGCTAGTAATATTATACCAGATGCTAGTGGAACATATAACTTAGGTTCATCTGTAAAATCATGGCAAGATGTACACGTTAATAATGTTAACGGACAAACAATAAATGCACAAATTGTTATTTCGGATGGTATTAATTTAAATACCAGACATGCTAATACTTTATATGTTGCTGAAAACGGAAACAATAATAACACAGGAAATCATCCACAATCTCCTTACTTAACTGTTGAAAAAGCATTACAAAATGCTACAGCAGGAGATACAATTCACATCCTTCCAGGCGTGTATCAAGAAAGACTTCCATTAGTAATTCCGGTAGGAGTTACAGTTAAAGGACACAGTATGCGAGCAGTTACTATCAAGCCTGATAGTGTTGACTCAGAAGATGTATTCCATCTTAATGGTGAATCAACTGTTGAAGATTTATCTATTATGGATTTCTATTACAACAGTGGAACTAATGTTGGACACGCATTTAGATATGCACCTAATATAAAAGTAACATCACGTTCGCCATATATTAGAAACGTTACAGTTATCACAAAAGGTAGTGTAACAAATGCTAGTGATCCAAGAGGATTTAATCAAGGCGATGCTGGACGTGGCGCATACTTAGACGGTAGTGTTGCACATACAGATTCAAAAGAAGCAAGTTGTTTATTTCACGCTGTAACATTTATTACTCCTGGCGTTGATGCATTAACATTTACAAACGGTGTTAGAGTTGAATGGTTAAACTCCTTTACATATTTTGCTAATAGAGGCTTTTATGCTGTAAACGGGTCAACTGGTTTAAAAGGTGCAGGTCAAACAGAATTTAGAGTAAGCGATGTAACTGGTTCATTTAGTGCTGGAGAAACATTTGCAGTAAACAGTATTGACGGAAGTACAGTTGTTGCTAGTGGAGTAATTACTGACAAAGATGCATCTGGTAAGTTTAAGATTGCTGGCAATGTATCAGGTATTACTGAAGCATTAACTAGAACAGAAAAAACAATTAAATTTAATGGCGGTGCTAAGTTACAAACAGGTATTAAAAAGTTTGGAACAGCAAGTGCAAACTTAGATGGCGTTAATAGTTATCTTAGTGTAGGAGCAAACGACGAGTTTGGCTTTGGCACAGATGACTTTACAATTGAAGCATGGATATATGCAACGTCAACCACAGGCGAACAGCCTATATATGATTTACGTGCAGGTATTGCTACAGATACAGCACCATACTTTTACTTAGACGGAACAACTTTAAAATACAAAGTAGGAACTTCTGAAAGAATTAGTGGCGGCACTATTACTATTAATACATGGCATCATGTTGCTATAAGCAAACTTACTGACGGTGTGCGTATGTACATTGACGGGAACCAAGTTGGTAACACGTATGTTCATAATACTGACTATGGATTTACTAAGCCAGTACTTATTGGTACAAACTTTAATTTAGCAAATTACTTTACTGGCAATATTGATGATGTTAGAATTAGTAACAGTGCTAGATATCTTGATACAACTTATACTGTTCCAACTTCGCAGATAATCGGCGATAGTAATTGTGTATTGTTAACTCACTTAGACGGTGTAAATAATGCAACTACAGTTAATGAGAATATAAAAATAAGACAAAATTTATCATTTAGTGGCGGTGCTACCGCTAACTTTATTGATTTTTACAACACAACAGACTTTGGTGGCGAATTAAGATCGATTGGTTCTGCAAACGTTTATGGTAACAAAGGTGCAGTAGGTGACGGTACTGGTGTTATTATGTATCTAGTAAGTCATAACTTTGCATACATTGGTAACGGCAAAGAAGTTACTAATGATGAAACTACAGTAGTGCAAGCAAACGAAGTTGAAGAACTCAACAGTGCTAAAGTAAGATTTACAAGTGTTGATCACAAAGGTGACTTTAGAGTTGGTGATAATTTTTATGTTAACCAAGAAACAGGCGAAGTTGTATTTGATGCTGTTAACTTAAACATTACAACACCAGATGGTATTACATTTGGCACAGGCGGCAATGTAACATTTATTGATGGTAACAAAATTGAAACAGGTGATTTTAGAATAAGTGGAAACACTATTGAAACACTTACCCAAAATTTTATTATTGATAGTGCAACTAATATAGTTGACATTGAAGCAGACACAAATATTACAGGTAATTTAAATGTTACTGGTAACTTTACACTAGCCGGTAATATTAATATTGGTGACGCAGATACAGATAGTGTTGAGTTTGCATCAGATGTAAACAGTGATATTTTACCAAACTTTGACAACACATACGACTTAGGTAGTACATCTCAACGCTGGAAAAACATTTATTCAAATCAGTTTGACAACGGTAACTTAAAAATTGAAGGCAATTCAATTACTACACAAGATAGTGATAGTGATTTACAACTAAATGCTGTAGGCGCAGGATCTGTTCGTGTACCAAGTAGCAACTTTGAAGTTACAGGAAATACGACTTTTAATAATACAACTACATTTAACGATGCAGTTCAAGTTAATGATAATGTTACTATAACCGGAGCATTAAATCAAACAGGTTCTACTACTACAATTAATGCTAATCTTACAATACAAGATGGGCTTACTGTTAACGGTAACACACAACTAGAAAACATTAATATTGCTGGTAATAGAATCCAAACAACGGATAGTGATAGTGACTTAGAGTTAGATGCCGCTGGCACAGGTAGAGTTGTTATTCCAAACGCAGACTTAGAAGTAGGCGGCGACATTGTTGTTAATGGTTCAGCACAATATGCTAACTTGTCAGCATCAGGAACAATTACAACAAACACAATGGTTGCAAACACAGCAACTATAAACGGCCAAGCAAACTTTGAAGATATCGAGATTAATGATAACTTTATTACAACTACACAAACTAATAGTAATTTAGAATTACGTGCATCGGGCACAGGTAAAATACTTGTTCCTAGCAATACGCTTGAAATCACAAATGATTTAGATGTTAGTGGTACAGCAACTATTAACAATTTAACAACAACTACTATTACAACTGATACGTTAACTGTTGCAGATACAATGACAATTAACGGGCAAGTACAGTTTGAAGAAATAGTAATTGACGATAATGTTATTACAACTACATCTACAAATGCAAACTTAGAACTACGTGCAAGCGGTACTGGTAGAATACTTGTTCCAGATAACAATGTAGCAATTACAAACGATCTTACAGTTGATGGTGCAACTAGTTTACAAACTACTACAACAGGTAACTTAACAACTGACTCATTGACAGTTACTAATAATATGATTATTAATGGTCAGGCTAATTTTGAAAATATTGAAATAAATGATAACGTTCTTACAACTACAGAATCAGATAGTGATTTAGAACTACGTGCAAATGGCACAGGTAATATTATTATTCCAAGTAATAATGTTGTTATTACAGGCGGCTTAACTATTGATGGTAATACAACTGTTAATACAGTTACAGTTAATAGCAGTCTTTCAGTTGGTGACTTAACAATTACTAATGCAATTACTGCACCAAACGCAACATTAGAACTTGCAGAAATTGATATTAACACAAACTTTATTACAACTACAACTACTAATGCAGACTTAGAATTACGTGCTAACGGCACTGGTGACATTTTAATACCAAGTAATAATGTTGTTATAGAACAAGACTTAACAGTGCAAGGTGTATTGAATGCAGACAACTTAGATGCATTGGGCAGAGTTACAGCAAATAGTTTTAGTACAGGTAATATTTTAATTGATGATAACTTTATTACAACTACTCAATCAAATAGTGATTTAGAGTTACGTGCAAACGGTGCTGGTAAAGTTGTGTTTGATGATATACAATTTGATAGTAATATTATCAGTAGTACAGCGGATATGGTATTAAATCCAGGTAGCGGTGTACTTGAAATTGATAGTGTTGACAGTGTTGTACTTCCAAAAGGTACCACAGCACAAAGAAACTCAACAGCACAAACTGGTATGTTACGTTATAACACAACTACAAACCATTTTGAAGGTTACAACGGTGACTGGATAACACTAAGTGACGGATTACGTGATGACGACGGTGACACATATATTACAGCAGAACTTACTCCGGGTGCTAACGATAATGTAATTAGGTTTTATAATCAAGGTGCTTTAACTGCTGATCTAACAGCAAGTAGATTTAGTACAACTAAACTTATCGTTGATGACATTGAAATTGATAGTAATGAAATAAAAACAATATCTACTAACCAAGACTTAGTGTTATCAGGTAACGGCACTGGCGGAGTTGTATTAGATAATTTTAAATTCGACGGTGCTTCGTTTACAAATACTGTTACAAATAGTATTACTTCGTTTAACTCAACAGGTAATGGATATTTTAAGTTTGGTGGTACAGGCGGAGTTGTAATTCCAACAGGTAACAACGTAGAAAGACCTGCACCAATCAACTCAGAAGATGGCATGATGCGATACAATAACGAAGATGATCGTGTTGAAATCTTTGACGGTGTAAACTGGGTTAGTGTCGCAGGGTCTAGCGGCGGGATAAGTAGAAATGATGCGGAATCAATCGCATTAGAATATGTATTGGTATTAGGATAAAGATATGGCAACATTTTTTAGAACAAAAGTAGTAAAAGACATAGGTACTCAAAAAATTGAAGTGTTTGAAGTACCAGCGGCAACAAACGCCACAGTAATTGGTCTTAACTTAGCAAACATTACAGACTTTGCTGTGCAAGCAAGCATTTATGTAAAAGATGATACAAGTGTTGAAGGGTTTTATGTTAGAAATGTAATGATACCTCCACAAACAAGTTATAAAGCAATGATTGGTGGTGAAAAGATTGTATTACCAACAGGTCATAGTTTATTAGTACAAGCAAACGCAAGTAATAGTATAGATGCTATTATCAGTTATGTAGATATACAATAAGGAGCAATAGATGAGTCAGTATGCAGGAAATGATGTAACAAGTATAACCGGTGAAGTAGATGGACGTTATATGTATGCTCTCCGCAGAACAGATCAAGGCGAATTATTTTTTACAAAAGTTGATCAAATGGAAAACGGTGCAAGTATACAAATTAATAAACCAGGTGATCCGTTAGATAATTATAATGATTTTGAACAAGGTATTGATTTTTACGAAGGTAGAGATCAAAATCATGAAATTGTATATCCAAACTTAAACTATGAACAAATCCGTTGGGACAATAGGCATTTAAATTATTATATTAATGATGCTGGCGAGTTTGTGCTAGTGTTTAATGAATCACATGAATATCAAACAGATATTAGCAGTGACGGAACAACAGCATATAACAAGAACTTTTATAATATTACTATTGCAAATGATGGAAGTTCAAATAAGTATTACTTTAATGGAATTAAGACACCGACACTTAATCTATATGAAGGACAGACATATACATTTGGTCAAAGTATTGCTTCAAATGCTACGCATCCGTTAAGATTAAGTACCACACCAAACGGAATACATGCTGGTGGTGTAGAGTATACAGATGGAGTTACAGTATTAGGTGTACCTGGAGTTGAAGGTAGTTATGTTAAATTTAAAGTGCCAGTTAACGCACCAACTTTATACTACTATTGCATTAATCATAGCGGCATGGGCGGACAAATAAATACACTTACATAATTAGTGATTGGGAAAAACAATGGCAGAATTTAGAATTGATAGAATTAGATTTAACTGGAAAGGTGTATGGACTGCATCAACAGCATACATTAAAGATGATGTTATAAGTTATGGTGGTAAAGTATTTGTTGCTTTAACAAATCATACTGCAAGTGCAGACTTTAATGATGATTTAGACTTTCTTGTATCAGGAGAATCTACTCCTAAATGGGAGCAAATGGGTGATGGTCGTCAATGGAAGGGCGAATGGCAGCCAGAAGAGTTCTACAAAGTAAATGATGTTGTCAAGTACAGAGGTATACTTTATAATTGTATTGATAGCCATACTAGTGCAACAACTTTAAGTTTAGGCCTTGAATCAAACGATTCAAATTGGGCACCTTTTGCAAAGGGTGATAATTATCTTGCAACTTGGACTGCTAGTACAATATATAAAAAGAACGATTTAATTAAATACGGCGGAAGATTATATAGTTGCGTAACTGATCATACAAGTAATACTGTTGAGTTAGGTTTAGAAGCAGATCAAGCAAAATGGGCAGTTTATAATAAAAGTGATGCATGGCAAGGTGTTTGGTTAGAAAATACAAGATACAAAGTACAAGATATTATACGTTATGGTGGTAATGTATATCGTTGTATAATTGGGCATACTAGTAACAGTGATATTAGAGAAGGTGTTGGCTCAGACTTAGGTGACGATTCAACAGCGGCAAAATGGGAATTAGTTGTCGAAGGCATTGAATTTAAAGGTGCATGGTCTGGAACACAATGGTATAAAACAAATGATATTGTAATTTATGGACCAAACTTATACATAGCAAAGCGTGGTATGAGTGGTACAGATAATTTTGATGATGTAAGCGACTGGGATATTTGGGTCCCGGGATTAGGCTATGAAGGAATATGGTCTAATAACGAAGTTTATCAACCTGGTGATTTAGTTACGTATGGCGGATATACATATACATCATTAACAATTAATATTGGTTCAAATCCAAGTTCGCAAGGACTTGCTCAAGATGTAGGAGATTGGGAAGTATTAGTTCGCGGATATAATTTTAAAGGCGAATGGAGTATTCTAAACCCATATGCACCAGGGGATGTTGTACGCAAAGGTGGGTACTTATACGAATCATTAGTAAATAATTTAGCAATCGAATTAGTTGAACCTGGCGACCCTGATGTTGAAGATGGTAATGCTACTAAGTGGAGATTAATACAAACTGGATTTGCTTGGATGGGCGAATGGGTAGAATCAAAAGCAACAGAAGATGGCGATAGTACATTATTTGAGTACTTACCTGGACAAGTTGTTATGGATGAAAGTGAAACTTATATTTGTAAACTACAACATTTTAGTAATATAAGAGAAGCAAGGCCAAAAGAAGATACAGATATACAATCTGGCGCTCAATTATATTGGACAAAATATGCTGGTAATAATGAAACAAGTGCAGAAAACAATGTACTACGTTACACAGGTGATATTAGAACGTATTCTACTAAAGACGATGGAAGTACAGCAGGAACATCAAGACTAGCAATCGGTCCAGCAGGCGAACTATTAAAAGTTGACGAAGATGATACATTAAAATATGATACATTATTTGAAATTAATAAAGTGTACTATGTTAGTGCTTACGGAGAAGATCTTCCAACAAACGGAATAAATCCAGCAAAGCCATTTAAGACAGTAAAATATGCATGTCAATTCCTTCAAGGTAATCTTGAAGCAAGGACGCCGGCGACAATTTTTATAGCAACTGGAATGTACAAAGAGTTGCTTCCAATTGTTGTTCCTAGGGATACAGCATTAGTAGGCGACGAATTACGTTCAACAGTTATTATGCCAGCAGACGGATATGAACTTGACAATATGTTCTACGTACATAATGGATCCGGCATACGTAACATGACGTTACAAGGATTATCTGGTACACTCGGCAATCCAAATGACAATTTAACTAGGCGACCAACAGCAGGAGCATATGTTTCATTAGATCCTGCAACAGGCCCAAGTGCTGAATATGCACATATTGTAACAAAATCACCATACGTACAAAATGTAACAACATTTGGTACAGGATGTATTGGAATGAAAGTTGATGGCGATTTACATACTACTGGTAACAAATCAATTGTTGCAAACGACTTTACACAAATTCTAAGTGACGGTATTGGATATTGGGCTAACGCTGATGGTAAATCAGAACTTGTGTCAGTGTTTACATACTACTGTCATATTGGATATCTAGCAACCAATGGTGGTAAAGTTCGTGCATTGAACGGAAACAACTCGTACGGAGACTATGGTTCTGTTGCAGAAGGGTTTGATGTCGAAGAAGTTCCTATTACAGCATCTGTAGATAATAGAAGTCAACAAGCACAAATTTTTGAAACATTTAATGATGGTGACAAGATACACGGTGTTTCCTATACACATGCTGGTGAAGGATATACAACCGCACAATTAGATATTGTAGGTAATGGTGTTGGTGCTACTGCAACATTTAATGAATTTAGAACCGGCGGCGTTAAACAAATTTTTGTTACTGAAGAAGATTCAAACTTCATTGGCGGTAGTAATTACACATTTAAAGCAAACAAAGCACAAATTGGTACTCCTACTTCATTAACATTAAGTGGTGCTGACACAGGAACAGAAGCCGACTATATAGGACAGCGTTTATATATTCACGCTGGCAAAGGCGTTGGACAATATGCTGTAATTAGCGGACTTAATACTACTAATAAAGTTTGTACTGTTGTTAAAGAATCAAATGGCGAACCAGGCTGGGAACATGTAACAGGCCGTCCTATCGAAGCAACAATAAATGACACAGCACGTTATTATATTGAGCCAAGACTGTCAGTTGCTGAACCACCATACCAAGTTCAAAGTGTTACTATAGGTGCAGAAGAGTGGTCCGATATTAAACGTGGAACTAGAAATGATTCAGATTTTTGGGTAGCGGCTCATCCAAATGGAGGTAGTATTAGTTCAGATGGTAACGGATTTTCAGGATTCACTAGAAGCAGTAAAAGTGGTTTAGTTGCTATTACTACTTCTGGAGCAATTTGTTTAGTTAACCCAGATGGTAATAACAATGCAGGGTCATATAGTAATGATGCTGGTTCTACATGGAGTGACACTTCGCTTGGATTAAGCGGCACACAGACAGCAACAGGTGTCGAAGCGGCATCTTCAAACGAATTTTGCGTTATGACATTTACTGATACAAATTCTCCACCAACTTCAGTTAAAACATCAACAGATGGCGGTAATAGTTGGGGATCGGCTACAGTACCAGCAGGACAATATAATGATGTTGCATACGGAAATAGTAGATGGGTAATAGTTTCAGGAAGTGTTGCTTCCCCAAGTAATGTTGGCGCATACTCAGATGACGGAAATACTTGGGTACAATTTACACTTCCAGCATCAAGTGCTTGGTCCAAAGTAATATATGGTAAAGATAGATTTGTAGCAGTTACTAATAAAACTGACAGTAGTACAGCAGAAACAGCAGTAAGTTTTGATGGAATAACTTGGTATGCAGGTACTATGGAGCCAGGTGAGTGGACAGGCCTTGCTTATGCACAAGGACAATATGCCGCAGTAAAAAGTGACACAGGTGCATCTTCAGATGTAATTGCATTTAGTAGAGACGGGTTCCATTGGAAAACTAAATTAATGTCAGCAGGTGCTGAAATTAGAGGCGGCATTGCAGGAGCCAGTAATTCAAGTGACTACATTGCTGTAACAAAAACACAAAATAATGCTGATAAGATAACATTTGGTTGTACAGCATTAGGAAGACCAATTGTTGGTAGTGGTAGAATTGGTACAGTTATTTTATACGAAACAGGATCTGGATATGGTGCAAGCCCTACAGTAACAGTATTTGATAATAAAAATACATTAGACGTTACTACAGATGCACAAGTTGCTAACGGAGTATTACCGCAACCTACATTTACTAACAACGGTACTGGTTATTTTAGAGCAACATCGTCGATTAATCAAAATGGTGACGGATTTGCTGATATTGTTCAAATTGCAGATACGTTAATTTTAGATAATGTAAGCAAACTTCCAGGACCTGGAGATAATATTAGTATTCAAGGCATTGACGGAGTAACGTACTTTGTTGTTAAAATTCTAACATCAACTGGGGTACTTGGAGCGTATAAGTTAAAATTACAAATTAGTCCAAATCTAGGACGTAAAGAAGCACCAGTACACGGAGAAAATGTTACTATTAGACAACAGTATAGCCAAGTTAGATTAACAGGACACGATTTCCTAGATATTGGTACTGGTAACTTTTCAAGCACATCGTATCCTGGACTATATGTATTTGGTTACAATCCAGATGAAAATGCTGAACCAAAACAGTTCCAAGAAGTTAGCCAATATAATGGCGGTAGAGTATTTTATACAAGTACTGACCAAGATGGTAACTTTAGAGTTGGTGAACTGTTTGAAGTTGAACAAGCAACTGGTACAATTAGTATTAATGCTAGTTTCTTTGAACTAGACGGACTTGAAGAACTTAGACTTGGCGGGGTTGTACTCGGCGGTACAGGAGCAGTTGTTAGAGAGTTTAGTACAGATCCAACATTTGCGGCAAACTCAAATAATATTGTACCAACACAAAGAGCAATAGGAAAATATGTAACACAGCGAGTTTCATCAGGTGGTTCAGATCTTAAAGTTAACAGATTAAACGCAGGTGATATAAGTTTCGAAGGCAATAGAATATTTAAAGTATTAGGTGGTACTATTGATTTTACATCACCAGTTACTATTCAAGGCAATGTGTCAGGTGATATGGCAGCACAAAACTACTTTACATCAGGTGCGGCACCAGCACTTGGTGGAGCGCCAGGATTTGGCGATGATTAATAATAATGATAAATATACAGTATATACGGGTGGAGTAACCAATGGCAGAATTTAAATTAGGTAGAATCAGATTTATTTGGAAAGACGAATGGTCTGAAGCAACCACTTACTACAAAGATGATGTAGTAAGGTATGGCGGTAAAACGTTTATGTGTGTCGTAGGACACATTGCACAAACTGACTTTATGTTAGATCTAAACAATGCAACGCCAAAATGGCAAGTATTTGCAGACGGTCAAACTTGGAGAGGTGATTGGACTGCTCAAACAGTTTATAAAATTAATGATATTGTAAAATATGGTGGACAACTATATATTGCTAACACCGGACATATTTCAGACAACGATGCCATTGGTGGTCTTGAAAGTAACTTAGGTGACGATAGTACTTCAGCGTATTGGGACTTGTTTGGTGAAGGGTTTGATTACAAGGGTGATTGGGCAATTAATACACGCTACAAAGTTAATGATATTGTTAAGTACGGTGCTCGTGTTTATATTTGTAAAACATACCATGTTAGTTCACCAAACTCAACATCAGGATTAGAACTAAATCAATCAGCATGGGATATTATTAGTGAAGGATTTGATTGGAAAACAGATTGGGCAGTTGGAACACGTTATAGAGTTGGCGACTTAGTCAAGTATGGCGGACAGGTTTATTCTTGTAATGCAGGTCATACTTCAGCGGCAACAACAACAATAGGCTTAGAAGCAGATCAATCAAAGTGGGATTACTTTCATAAAGGTATTGAATACTTAGGTGAATGGGCAAGTGCTTATAGATATAAAATTAATGACGTTGTAAAAGATTCCGGCGGGCTTTGGATTTGTACTACACATCACACATCAGCCATTGCTGAAAATCTAAAAACAGATGAATCAAATTGGTCGCAATTTGTTCCAGGATTAGAATTTGAAGACAACTGGGGACCGTATGCAGAGTACCAACCAGGTGATATTGTAACATACGGTGGATATTCTTATGTTGCAAAAACAAATAATACAGAGAAAAAACCTAGTATTGAAACAACAGATTGGTCTGTATTCATAACTGGGTTTAATCTTAAAGGCGACTACGGAGATGACTCTTCAGGACAAGATTATCTAACTGGTGATGTAGTAAGAGTTGGCGGATATACATATTTGGCTGTTGCAAACTCAAATGGTGTTCGCCCACCAAATACAACTTATTGGGAAAAACTTAACGAAGGAGCCCAGTGGAAAAACACTTGGACTGACGCAACATATTATGACTTAGGTGATGTTATTCAGCAGGGTGTGAATAGTTATATTGCAATAGCATCGCATACATCTAGTAATGGTGTAAATGATCCAGCAACTGATACAGCAGGCAACTTTTGGAACTTCTTTAGTGGTGGTGCTGAATCTGGAAACTTAACAACCACAGGTGATATTGTTTATTACGGTGGTTCAGGTCCTGCAAGATTACCAGTTGGTAAACCAGGTCAAGTATTAAAAGTTAATGATGCGGCAACTGCTCCAGAATGGACTTACTTTGGTCAAGTTAATCATGTGTATTATGTTGATACACATAGCGGTGTAGACAAACCAACTCCAGACAGAGGTGTTACATTAGATAGACCATTCAAAACAGTACGCTATGCTACTGAACAAATTAGAGATGGATCAGTTAATCAAGATGATCGTATATTAATTCAAGCAAATAGATCTTTCTTACAAGCAGAAACAACAGAATGGATTGATTACCAAATTGCAAATGCTATTAGTCCGTTTTCAGGATCATTTACATATGACAAGGCAAAGTGTTTAAGAGACACAGGTCAAATTATTGATGCAGTTGTTTGGGATTTATCACATGGTGGTAATGTTAGATCACGCTTATCAGCACTTTCATACTTCCAGCCAGGCGGTGCAAGTTATATCGCAGGACAACAAGGTGAAACTGTTGCGGCAATCAATTACTTAAAAAGTATTATGCCAAACATCCTTGCAAAAACAGATCCTACAGCAAACTATCAAACACTAAACAGTGTTGGTACACCGATCACTCAACAAAAACTAACAGCGTATGAAGGAACTACCGGCACAATTACAACTATTGATTCATTAATTGGTATTGTTACTGACGCAATTACAGCAGGAGTAACAACAGGTATTCCAACTGAGCGTCACGCACAGAAAACAATCTTTATAAAAACTGGTACATACGAAGAAATACTTCCAATTATTATTCCAGAAGACGTTGCACTTGTTGGAGACGAACTACGTTCAACAAGAATTAAACCTTCACCGAGTGTAACTAGTGCGGCAGACACACCAAAAAGTATTGCGGCACTTACTAGAATTGAAGCAATAGTTAGCAACATTATACAAAACGTTGCTATTACAAAATCATCAGGTAACAGTGAAACACAAGTTACAACAAGACCAGCAGGCAATGCAAGTGCAGGTACTGCGGCGGCCAACTTATTCCGTGAAATTTATGATTACCTTGACTGGGGTGTTAATGGAGCATCAGGCGATAGTACAGAACCTACTATGCGTGGATCAAACACTCCAGAAACTTCAACAGGATATACATATGCAGTTGAAGTATTAGAAGCAAATAAAGATTTCCTTGTTGCAGAAGTACATGCTTATATTGCAGTAACTTATCCAAGTTATACATACACACTAGCGGCTTGTGCAAGAGATACTCTTGCATATATTGACGCAGTTAAACATGATTTGATCTATACTGGAAACTATAGATCATTACTAGCGGCAGAATATTATGTTGCATCAGTTGAAGGTTGCTTATTAGATGATATGTTCTATGCACGTAATGGTACTGGTATACGTAATATGACACTAACAGGATTATCAGGTGTATTATCTAGTGCAAATGCATATGGAACTAAACGTCCAACCTCGGGCGCATATGTAAGTTTAGATCCAGGTTGGGGGCCAGCACATACAGAAGCATGGATTACTAACAAATCACCATACGTACAAAATGTAACAACATTTGGCGATGCATGTATTGGCCTTAAAGTAGATGGAGATTTACATGACGGCGGTAACGATTCGATTGTTGCTAACGACTTTACGCAGATCTTAAGTGACGGTATTGGATATTGGGTTACAAACTTAGGCAGATCAGAACTTGTGTCAGTGTTTACATATTATAATCACATTGGATACCTTGCAGAAAATGGTGGTAAGATTCGTGCTACAAACGGTAACAACTCATACGGTGACTTTGGTTCAGTAGCAGAAGGTATTGATAACACTGAAACTCCAGTATTAGGTAAAGTTGATAACCAACAGTTAGAAGCACAGATTTCAAACGTAGTTACAGATGGCGCACAAGAAATTCTACAATTAGAATATTCAAATGCAGGCCAAAATTATACTACTGAAGCAACTAGTGCAATTATTACAACTGAAAATAATTCTAATAACGATGCAGATCGAGTTCCAGGAACATACAAGGGTATTACTGGATCATCTAACGGTAGTGGCTCAGGTCAAGAATTTGACATTGAAGTTACAGCAGTTGGTGGATTTATTGTAACTGTTATTAAAGGCGGTACAGGACATGCAATCGGCAATACAATTACAATCGCAGATGCATTGCTAGGTTCAGGTGGTGCGACAGCAATTACTTTTGATATTGCAACAATAGGCGCGGCGACACGATATACACTAAGTGGTGAAGGTTTTGGAGCGGCTGTAAGCGGAGTTAATATTAGAAACGGCGGCGTATTTGAAGTACAACTTGAAGAAGATTCAACAGTATACGGCGGCGACGGATTTGTTACTATTGCATCAAACGCACAGTCAGGCAATGCTACACAAATTACACTAGCGGCAACAGATATTAATCCATCTGGAACATATAACGGCATGAGCATTTATATTTTAAGTGGACTTGGCGCAGGACAATTTGGTATTATTAGTGCATTTGATGCCGCAACAAAAATAGCAACTATTGTAAAAGAATCAAATGGCTCAGCAGGATTTGAACATATTAAAGGCTCTGCAATAGCAAGTACACTTGATGCTACATCAGCATATGACATTACTCCAAGAGTGATATTCAGTGCACCAGCAAGTGGTACACGAGCAAGAGGTAGATGTAGAGTAGCAGACGAAAAAGTTGTTGAAGTTAAAATTATTGAGCCAGGTAGCGGGTATACTAGTCCGCCATCAATGACATTAATTGATCCGAGTCATACTATTGAAGTTCCTCATACTGTAAGAATCGGTAACGGTGTATTAGCACAACCTACATACTCAAGTAGAGGTACAGGATTTATTACAGCGGCGGCAGAAGTAGTTGGCGATGGTATAGCAGATATTAGACAACTAGGTACAAAAATTAGAGTTGATGAGTTAGATAGTATTCCACAAAAAGGTTCGAATGTTGAATTTGCAAGTTTACCTAATAGATGGTTTAAACTTGTAAGTATTACAAGCCTATTAGGCAATGGTCCTTACAGTGCATTACTACAAATTAGTCCAGCACTAGAAGCAGACGAAAGACCACCACAAAATGACGTAATTACAATACGTAGACGTTTTTCACAAGTACGCTTAACAGGACACGACTTCCTAGACATTGGTACTGGTAACTTTAGTAATACAAACTATCCAGGAGAACCAGTAAGTGATCCGGATCCACAATACGAAACAAATGACTACGGTGGTGGACGAGTGTTCTACACAAGTACAGACCAAGACGGTAACTTTAGAGTTGGTGGATTGTTTAACGTTGAACAGGCAACTGGTATTGCTACACTAAACGTTGAAGCATTTAACATCTCAGGATTGAACGAACTACAACTTGGTAGTGTTGCACTAGGTGGAGCAGGAGCAGTTATTACTGAATTTAGTACTGACGGTACATTTAGTGCTGATAGTGATAATGTTGTTCCAACACAAAAAGCAATTAAAACTTACATCACATCACAGATTGGTGGTGGTGTTGCTACACTTAATGTTAACAGTGTAACAGCAGGTACTATCGAAATTACTGCAAACACTATAGGCACTACTGACGCAGGCAAGATAAATATACTTAACGCAGTAAACTTTAAAGGCGGAATAGACGGTGCACCAGTTGCATTAAGTATGTTCCTAAACAATTAACGGAGAACAAATAAAATGGCAACAGGAAGATTAGGCGCATCAAATATGTCAGCAGGTTCGAACACTTCGATTTACACCTGCCCAGCAGATACGTATGCGGTTGCGAGTTTAAACATTTGCAACAGAGGAAACCAAGCAACGTCAATTAGAATTGCTGTTGCTGATAACGCTACGCCAGCATTAGGCGAATATATAGAATACGAAGTTGAATTATTAGCAAAAGGTGTATTAGAAAGAACAGGGATAGTTTTAGCCGCAGGGCAAATTATTGTTGCTTATACATCAGTTGCAAATATTTCAGCAGTAGTTATGGGCATTGAAACGTCTACAGCATAAATACATAGGAGAAGGATAACACCATGGGAAGATATATAACAACTACAGGTACTGCTGGCGTTACTACTAGAGAAGTTAGTACAACGTTCAGTGCTACAGTAAACGATCGAATCCTTGCAAATACAGCAAGTTCAGGATTCACTATCACTTTACCAGCAAATTCAAGTTTACTTGTTTCTGATACAATTCAAATTATTGATATATCAAACAACGCAGGCTCGAATAACATAACTGTCGGAAGAAACAGTAGTAATATTAATGGATCAGCAGAAAACTTAACGATTGACGTTAGTGGAGCGATTGTTACATTAATTTATACAGGTTCTACATACGGTTGGGTTGTTGGTTCAGTTTAATAGGGGAAAACAAAAATGGCATCATTAGAAGCATTAATTAAAGCAAAACTACCATCCACCGCTGAGGAAAATCTCGAGGTTGGCCGGTTATACAGTTTTGCTGAAGGCAACACTTACACTAAGTTTTGTAAGTGTACGTGCTGGTGCCCACCTAGTAACGGTACAGCAGTTATTGAAGTATGGGGCGCTGGCGGATCTGGCGCAAAAATGTGTTGTTGTGGTAACGGAATTCCAGGCAACTCAGGATCATACTCAAAAGCAACACGTACAATGACAACAAGCGATTACTTTTACGGATGTACAGGTTTTGCTTGCGGTAACTCAGACGCTTTGTGTTTTAGAGGTTGCTCAGAACCAACAATGGTTTGTATTGTAGCGGCGGCATGTAATAGTTGCATGTGTGCAAAAGGTGGTAAAGGTGGAGTGAGTATTTGCTCAACAACACCAAGCATGTACTGTTGCTTTAGAGCAAACGGATTTTGTTACACTAACACAGGACCAAACTGCGGTACAATTTGTAACCAATGTAGTGGATCATGGGACGCTATTGCATATGGCGGAGATGTAAACAGATGCGGAAATATTTCGTGTATGGGATTTCATGGATGTTATGCAAACTGTGTTTGTCTGTTTAGACAAATGTTAGCATTTCCTCCAGGCATGATTGCAGAGTGCGGCGGTATTGTACAATACGGTATGGCAACTGACTCAGCACACTCTAATTGGTCCGGCGCTGGACAATTAGAAGCGATTGCGGCAATTAACGGTGCAGGAAAAAGCCCAGGATATGGTATTCCGTGGAAAGCATGCTTTAGAGGCGATGTGTCTTGCGGTTGTTATAACGCAAACGGTTGCTCAAGTGTACTTCCATACGGTATGGGTGCTCCGGGACCACAGCCGTGTCCAGGTGTTAGAGATCACGCAACCCGTGGCGGCATGGGTGCAATCCGTGTTAAATTTATAGAAAGTTAAGGAGTACATTAAGGATGGCAACATTAAAGTCAATATTAGAAAGTAGGTCTTCTTCAGGAGCGGAAACAAACCTCGAAACTGGAAAGATTTGGGCTTACTCGACGATTGCTTCATACTCCACATATCCAGGCTGTTTTTGTTGGATTGCTCCAGGTAACGGTAATGTAACCCTTGAAGTAATTGGAGCAGGCGGCAGCGGATCGAGAATGTGTTGTTGTTCAGCAACAATTTCAGGTAACTCAGGATCGTACGCTAAAAGAGATTTAACAGTCAGTACAAACTGTTACATATGTGGTAGAGCAGGTAAAAGTTGTAGAAACGGTGGCCTTTGTCACAGAGGTTGTTCAGAGCCAGGAGAAGTTTGCTGGACAGGAAACGGCGGAAGTGCTGGATGTATGTGTGCTCAAGGCGGCTGGAGTGGCGCAAGTTGGTGTACAACAGGTACAGCACGTAGATGTTGTTTCTCAGCAAACAACTGGTGTTATACAGGATATAACGGATATTGCGGATTAGTATGTAATGCATGTAGCAATAGTTGGAAAAACAATGCATATGGCGGCGAAGTAAATAGACCAGGCGTAAACAGTTGTGTTACATTTTGGCATTGTTATCCAAACTGTAATTGTTCAACTATTCATCATACTGCATTACCTCCGGGCATGTTCTCAGAATGTGGCGGTGTTGCATCGTACGGAACAGACGGTGACAACGGTCACTCAGAGTGGTCCGGAATGACGCTAAACGGCTATATCAACGCACTAAATATGTTGTCAAGAATGCCTGGTACAGGTACGCTATGGTCAGAATGTTGGAATGGAGTAAGACAGTGTGGTTGTTATGAAACCCAAGGTTGCTCAATGTTTGTTCCACACGGGTCGGGCGGTCCGGCAGCAACACCATGTTCAGGAGTTAGAGATAACGGTTGGGCAGGCGGTGACGCACTAATTAGAATTAAATACGTAGAAAGTTAATGGAGATAGAAAAATGAATAAAACTTTTACAGTTACATACGCAGACGAGCCGTACAAAACGACCGTTGCAGATGGTAATACGTTTGAATGTACGTATACTGGACCTAGATATATTTTAGGACAAGTTGATCGCGATGATGATCAAGTTAGAGAAGCAGGTCGTGCAGACAAAGCAGACGATGATGCATTAGATGCAACAGGATACGAGCCTGATGAATATGATTATATCGTATTAGATGCTGCCGAGAGCGATGATATGGCGTTGCGTTGTGCATTTATGACAGACGAATATACACATCCTGATGTGGACGACTATTCCGAAACAATTACAACTGCAGACGGTACAGAATATACATGGACTCATGTATATGAAGGCACAACTGGTATGCTTGCACATATCTATGTAGGCGACAGTTTACTATATAATCACGAAACAACAACATGGACAAACCCAACGTTGCGTACTCACAATAATACACGTGAATCAACATTGGGATCGTGGGTTTTACAAGCGGCAGGTATTAGGCGTGCAATTTCATCAGATGGTGACGCTATTAACAACTTAACTAGTGCTGAAAAAACTACGTTGGCAAATCACGCAACATGGTTAGAATCAATAGCGGTTCAATATGCAGATATTGATCATTGGAAAGTTAACTATCCAGATACAATCTTACCAACTTATGAAGACCCAAACGATAATCTATAAGAACTAAAAATCTATCATCCAATCTTAATCGGATTCAGCAAATATTTTAATATATATTGTTGAGTCCGATTTTTTTATGGAGATAATATAGATGACTAGAAGTAAAGCATTTTTCTTAAACGGTGGCGCAGGCCGCATGCTGTGTTCAATACCAGCATTAGAGTTGTATGCAGAAGAATCAGGAGATACTGATTTTATTATAGTATGCGAAGGCGGCACTGACATGTTTAAAGGTCATCCGCTATTACATAAACGTGCATATGACCCATGGCACAAAAATTTATTTGAAACTGAAATTAAACATAGACAAGTAGTAAATCCAGAACCTTATCAAGTATGGGAATACTATAATCAAGAATGTAATTTGTCACAAGCGTTTGATATCATTCTTAACAATAAAGGTGTTAGGCAATTGCCTAAACCGTTATTAAAATTAAGTAAAGACGAATTACTAGTTGGTCGTAAATTACTTAATGAAATTAAAGAAAAAATAAAAAAAGAAAAAGTATTAGTAGTACAACCATTTGGTAGAGGTATCGAAGTTATAGACGACACTCCTGTTGATGTTACTGCACGGAGTTTTGAATTTAAAGATTTAAAACAAATGCTTAAGAAATTAGAAAAAGATTATGCTATTGTGATGATGAGTGAGATGAAAATAGAACTCAAAGGCGAAGGTTTAAAAAATGAAGTAGCAATGCCTGAAGGATTAAATTTAAGGCAGTGGTCTGCATTGATTAAAATGGCGGATCATTTTCTAGGTTGCGATAGTGTCGGTCAACATTTAGCATATGCTGTTGGAACAAAAACTACCGCAGTGATTGGATCTACTTTTCCAGTCAACGTAAGTTATCCTAATGATTCAGATTTAAAAATTGTCGACCTTGGAATGACTGAAAGAGTATACGATCCTATTAGAATTACACAAGACGAAACTGTTAATAGACACAATGAAAATATTATGGCAATGGATGACGCAATACAAGACTATGTTATTTCAGTTGTCAAAGGTGATATAGATCCAGATTCAGAGGAATAACAAGTGAAACGTCTATTTGTTCTCGGATGTTCATTTACTAATTATGCATGGCCGTCTTGGGCAGATATGTTAGGATTAGAATTTGATGTTTATGAAAATTGGGCGTATCCTGGATTAGGAAATCGTGCTATTGCTGAACGTGTTGCTGAACTACATGCTAGAGAAACACTTACACGAGATGATACAGTTATAGTACAATGGACTAGTCATTTAAGACATGACTGGCATTCAAATGACGTGCGCCATGGTAAGTTAAAAGGTGTTGGATGGAAAACTTCAGGAAGTATTTTTAACTATATAAACGAAGATATATTTGATAAAGATTGGGTCAAAACATTCTTTGATGAATATAGTTATATAATGCATTCACTTAATAATATATTATTAACTAAACAAATGTTAAAAAGTATTGGTTGCGACTACTATATGACAAGTATGGGATATATTAATAAAATGAATTCAGATTATCCTCACGATGAAGATCATGGCGAAAAGTTACAGTCTAATATTGACTTATGGAATGATGTTCCTAAGTTAGCAATATATAAAGATAAATTATTTGACGACATTGATAGATGGATTACTCCGATTGGAACATATGCATGGAACCATGAAACTAAACCTTACAAATTTAGATTAAGTGGTGGAGGTGCTGAATTTTGTTTAGATCGGCATCCAACAGTACTACAACATGCTGATTACCTAAAAAATAAAATTAAACCAAAATTTGGTGAAAGCCAAGACTTGCACCCAAAAGCAATTAAATGGATAGATAAAGTAAACACACTATATGAAAACTGTCATAAGGATTTTGATTATTTTTGTGAAGAAGTGAATAACACATTGCCAGGATGGCTAAACAATTACAGAGGATTTTAAATTATGAGCAGACCAGTATGGATCGCAGGTATAGCAAGAGGACATAACGCTGGAGTATGTTTAATTAAAGACGGTGAAGTTGTATTTGCTGTTGAAGAAGAAAGACTAAGTCGTCAAAAGTACGACGGCGGACCGTTTGCATCAATGGTCAAAATACTTGAATACACTGATAGGTTAGATTATCTTGTCATTGCACATACACAAAAATTAGCAGAAACAGCCGGTAAGGTTGATTATAGTGGTGACGATGTGTATACAGGACTTGCACGTAAATTAGGATTAATTGATAAAAAGTCAAATGCTACTACATATGAACATCCTCAAGTTATTGATTTGGCATTTATGCATCATAAGTTACACAGTGCTTGTGCATTTTACCGTTCTGGATTTGATAGTGCAGTAAGTGTTATTGTTGACGGCGCTGGTACGTTTGTTCCGTTAGGTATTAATAATGAACAAGTAATGAGTTGGGAAGTCGAAAGCATTATTGACTGTGATTATCCGGCAGTATTTAATACAATGCATAAAGTATACGGAACTAGAGATCCTATACAGGGCGGCATTGTACAAATGGATAGCGCCCAATTTGGCGAAAGCGGCCGTACGCACTCAGCAGTTGTAAGTGACAGAGCAGGTATCGTTAAAGCATATGAAGCCGCTACTATGTTTTGTGGATGGTCGAGTATTGAAGCCGGAAAAACTATGGGACTATTTCCTTATGGTAAATCTAACGATAAGTTTCCAAAGTTATTTGAATCCGATGCTGACTATACACTAACAAATAGAAATATTGTAGTGCCAAATTATCCTAATGGAGCATTTATTAATTCAGGGTTATATGAAGAATTAAACGAACATGCAAAATCTAAAGACGATGATGTAACACTATTACAAAGTAGACGTGATATTGCATATGCAGTACAAACAGAAACACAGGAACAAGTTGTAGAATTAATACGTAATGCTGTAGATTTATCAGGTAAAAAGAAAGTAGTTATTAGTGGCGGCTACGGACTTAATTGCGTTGCTAATTATCATTATCTAGAAGCATTAAAAGATGACGGTATTGAAATTTATGTCGAACCAGTAAGTAACGATGCAGGAACAGCAATGGGCGCGGCAATGATGTTTTGGTATGGCCTTGAAGATGATACTGAAAAACGCCAAACACAAACACTTTATCTAGGTCCGGATAATAACTATACTACTGAGCAAATTATTGATAAGGCTAATTTAGCCGGAGTTGAAATTAAAGATGCTACTCACGAGGATGTAGTAAACTTAATTACAAGTAAAAATATTGTTACTTTGTTCCAAGGTAAAAGTGAAAATGGTCCGAGAGCATTAGGCAATCGAAGTGTACTGTACGACCCAACTGATCCAGATGGTAAAGACTTTGTTAACGAAGTAAAACACAGAGAATATTTCCGTCCGTTTGCAGGTAGTATTTTACAAGACGATGTACATGAATGGTTTGATTTGCGTGGTATGGAAGATAGTCCGCACATGATGTATGCTGTAAATTGTCAACCAGGCATTGAAGAAAAGATTCCTGCTATTATTCACGTAGATGGAACTTGTCGTATTCAAACAGTAACACATGAACAAAACCCACACTACTATGATTTAATTAAAGCATTTAAAGAAAAGACAGGATGTCCGATTATCTTTAATACTAGTTTTAATTTAGGTGGCGAGCCATTGGTCGAAACATTTGAAGATGCTATTTGGACATTAGAGAATAGTGATATTGAATATTTGTATCTTCCTGAGTTTGGAAAGTTAATTACAGTTAAAAACACTTCGTGACTTTCTTCAAACTCCGATAAATAGTATAAAGCGAGTTTGAATTATGATAGATATATTAAAATACTTTAAAAGAGGTTTACGAGGAACAATACTTCTTGCAAACGATGGCCATTTCTCATATGGCAGTAAATGGCAAGCAGTACAAAGTTCTCTGTCTCTTGACCGTTGGTATATGGGTGATTTTTCAAGTGCTGAATATACTATTAATATCGAATTAGGTAAAGACAAAAAAGAAATCATAAAATGTTTAGTGACAGCATCACCAAATGAGGCAAGTATTGTTGTATATGGTAGAGCAAGTACAACTACTGATCTTGTAAGTATAACAGCCTCAGTTACAAACTCTTATGTTGAAATATTACTAAGTCCAAAAACTGATGCAAGCAAAGGTGCTAAAGCATCATTTGCGGCTACGTACTTTAGAAGTCATACCTAAATCGTTGTTGGATAAATATATAAAACTGGAGTACTAAAGTGGCCGTAGAACAACGTCAATTTGAATCAGAGTTTGGATTTAAAAGTCCGGGCTTCACTGTCGATGCATTAGGTAATATTACAGCAACATCTATTAATGCGGCAGGCGCAGGCGGTAGTGGTGGTAATGCGGCAGGTGACTTTGCAGTTACAGAATTATTTGGACAATTTAGAATTGCTAGTGAAACTGTAATTGTAGGCAGTGGTAATAATCCTACACTTGCTATGACACGGGGACAGATATATTCATTTACTCTTAGTATGGAAGGGTCTCCTATTACTTTCAATTTATTAGATTCAACTGGTGTAACATTATACAATAATGGTATTGAACACCAAGCAGTAGATAACGCAGTTAGTAGTGGCGCCGCGGCGCAAGGTAAACTAACAGGTAAATTTGTATTTACAGTTCCAGCAGATGCACCAGAAACATTATATTATGGTAATGCAACAGGTACCGTTAAAGGAACAATTAATGTAAGTGATCCTATTGCAGTAGACGGTACATTTAATGATCTAACAGTAAATGGACTTTCGTCACTTGCATCACTTACGGCAACTGCATTTACGTTAAATGGTAACGGCACAGTTACTGGTAATATGACTGTGCAAGGAAAATTAATTGGTGATTCATTAAGTATTAATGGTTTAGGAGTTGCTGAATTCAATGCAGGAACAAATATTGTTTTAACTGCTGGTAATAAAGTAGATTTTATTATTAACAATGTATTAAAAGGTACATTAGATTCTACAGGCATAAGTGTTCCTGTAGTAGACACATCAATAGATAACACAACAATTGGCGCTACGGTGCCATCGACGGGCGCATTTACTTCAGGAACCGTTGCTAGTCAACCGACCACGGCAACAGGCATAAGTAATAAGACATACGTAGACAACACATCAACAGCATTAGCGATTGCACTTGGGGTATAATTAATGGCAAAGAAGAAGATTAGTAATTATAAGTTTAAGCCGGGAATAGGTTACACAGATAATCAATATCCAAATGCTTATACATTATTGAAAAATAATAAACTGTTTATACAAGCAGAAACGGCTCAATTTATTGCTGAACGTGTAACTGATGCTACTAGTTTTAATGCACAATTAGTAGCAGGCATAAGAGACTTAGAACAAGACATTGTGTTAGGTACAACGGCTTCTCAACGTTTATGGGGACAAATTGAAAATAATAAAACTGTTAATCAAAAGTTAACACGTAAGAGAACTTGGACAAGACTTAAAGCAAGTCTTGCTACACTTAGTAATATAACTGGCACATATCAAACTTCGTTAGAAAATGCAATCGATCAAATTATTGATGTTGCTGACAACGGATTTGCAAATGCTCCTACTCTTGTAACTTCAACTCGTACTGCTGAAGTTGACTTAAACTTAGGATATGCTGGTGCAAGAATTGCTGTTAACAGAGCGTTTATGATTTCTGAAATAAAAGCATATATTAACGATGATACTCCGTCAAATACTATTACAGAAAGTGCAACTTTTGAAACAAATTTAGGATTACTACTTGATTGTATTGCCCAAGATATAGCAACAGATGTTAATAACTTAGTAAGAACAATTAATGAATACATTTATCTTGATACTGCACCGTCTGACAAAACCGCATTAGGTGATGGTATGACTAGATTAGGTACTGTAATTAAGCAAGTTGTAGAAGGCGCTACAGTTACACGAACAACTGGTAATAGTTTAACACAGTCAACAGCAGGCGAAAATTGTAGCATTGCTGTAGGTGATAAATGTAAAACGTTTGTAGATAATACACAACTTACTATTGCTAATGGTAATACTAGCGGACTAGCAACTCTTGCATATCCAAATTATTCAGATGAACCAGCGGCAGGACTTGCGGCGGCTACAGACTTAGCCAATAATGCAACTGCTAAAGCAACTGTAGATAATGCATTTTTTAATTACACTTATAATCAACCAAAATGTGAACGTGATGTAGGATTAATTATTAGTGCATATTTGTTTGATTTACGCTACGGCGGTAATCTAAAAACATATGATTATGCAAGTAAGTACTGGGAAGGCGATGTTGCACAAGTTGACGGCACACGATATCCTGAATTAGATACACACTCTTGGGTAACTATATTAATTAAGGATTATATTTTTAATAAAGCCACTTACCCAAATGAACAAACAGGCACAATTCAATCTATTGTTGGTAGTGATGCTGAAACTGCGGCAGACACTTCAATTACATCTTTAGGATCTTTAGTAGTTGATACTATTGAAGGCGGTCTAAGTGCAAGACCTGCATTTTTAGATACTGGCGCAGGCTATGTTAAATTTCCAGGAAATTATGATTCAAGTGATATATTATTAATTACTAACACTTCTGAAAATGAAGTTATATATTCATTCAACGATCCAAATACTGGCGGCTATACAGAAATAATTACAAATTTTGAATCAACAAACGGTGTTAAATATGTCGAAGACGAAGACTTTCCAAAATATTTACAAACAACTGATGCTGTAACAAGAGTATTTCTTAATAAAAGTACAAGCACAAATTCACTAACTGATAAACTACAGATTTATGTAGATACTGAAGAATTAATTGTAAGACCGTACGAATTTGGTACAGATGCTATTGAGAGACAAAGAACTGCTGAGCCAATGTCAATGCTTGACGCTGACTTTGAGTATGGATTACAGCCTACTAAATGGAGTGCTATTGCTACAATGCGCGGCTATCCAAGTGTGTACGAAATACCAGGTACAGAAACTAGTGTGTTAAGTGTTATATCAGATAGTAGTGCAGGCACAGCAGGAGTTGGTAGTTCATTAATTACAGTTACAACAGCAGGTGCCCACGGTTTCCAAATTGGTGACGCTATTACTATCAAAAGTTTAAAACAAGACGTACAAGGATATAGTAGAGCAGAAGGTGCATTTATTATTATTGCAGTTCCTAATGCAATTAGTTTTCAATTTTATGCAAAAGCAAAAGTTGGTACTGGCGGGAATGTTCAAATTGTAGCAGAAGCAACACAATTAAGACAAGCAGGATTTTATACTGGGGCTAGTATTGGCGTACCTTCGTTCAGTGTAGAAAGTAATGGTAGTTCGGGTACTATACGTCCAGCATTAATAGTTAATAGTGGTGAAGATGTTATTCCGTTTACTGTAACAGTTGGACTTGCACCAGAAATTGGTGCTCCATTTACTGCATCAAGTGGAATTGAACTTGGTTCACAGGTTACTGGTAAAGTAGGTACAGGCGGAGTTATAACAAACCCAGTCATAACAGCAGACTTTGCACAAGGTTCTACAGAGATTACTGTACAAAGTGCATCTGGAATTGAACAAAATTTAGCCGCAGACAAAGGCGACGGATCAGGCACATTAGTTAATAGTGTTGTCGGTAATACTATTACATTTAGTGATGCGTTTACTACTGAAGTAAAAGGTAATTTAGTACAATACACCGCAGTAGAAGGGCAAAATGTTATTAGTTTAGGCTTTGGTGCTAGTTTAAGTATTAGTAGAGCAGGCGGAAATTATAGTCTTGATGCTATTGTAAACTCAGGACAAGATTATCAAGTTGGCGATACCTTAGAAATAACAGGTGAATTTTTAGGCGGTATTACACCAACAAACGATTTAACTATATCGGTTGATAGTGTTGACACAGGCGGCGAATTATTAACAATAACATTAAATGGTAACGCATTTGACGGTACTGCAAGTTTTCCTGGAGCAAACGGTACATACAATCATGGCAACGGCAACGGTGCTATATTTGACATTGCATACCAAGGAGGAGTATTTAATTCTGTAACACAGGTAAATCCAACTTATCCTGCTATGACTGGTAATATATCAGGCGGTACTGGTACTGGCGTTATATTTAATATTGATAGTATTAACAATTCATATTCAGTTACAATTGATCCTCAAAATGCAGGAGTAACTGGATACAGTCAATATGATGTTATTCAAGTTGCAGGTAACTTACTTGGCGGTACTACACCTAATAATGATGCAGAAATAACAATTACCGCAGTAGACAGTGAAGGATTTCCAACTGGTGCTACTGTTACAGGTAACGGTGCTGATGCTACTGGTAACTACATTGGTACAGCATTTACTACTACTGGTAGTGGTATTGGTGCTAACTTAAATATGACAACAATCGGTACAACGTATAATGCAACATTTACTGTTACAGGTACAGGCTTTGCCGCGTTAGATACTGTTACAGTATTAGGTACAGCAGTAGGTGGCGCAAGTCCAACAAACGATGTTACTATTACTATTGACACTGTTGATACTGGCGGAGAAATTTTAACATTTACTGTTGCAGGTACAGCAGTAAATAATCAGTCATTTACTAACATATCAAATACAACTAACATAGTAGGTAGTGGTGCTTCGTTTGATGTTACAATTAACGGATTATTAGAAACCTATACAACTACATTAGTGTCCGGCGGTAGTAACTATGCGCCTAACCAAACTATTACAATACAAGGTACATCAATTGGCGGAATATCTCCAGATAATGATGTTATCTTAACAATTACTGACGTTGATAATGATTCTACATTAACTTCGGGTGCAGTCTTAACTGCAAGTACTGCTGGTACAGCAGGCAAAGCAACATCAGGATACGTTGTTGAAGATAGAATAAAAGTTAATGGTTCGCAGTTTAGTGGCGGCGCCGATTCTACTAATGATGCAATTATTAGAATTACAGGTGTAGACGGTGATGGTGGTATTACTACATTCTCAACATCAGGTACAGCACCAGATGCTATTGTAAACTATACAAGTGTAACAGGTACAGCAAGTCTTGCTGGTACAAATGCAAGTTTTGATATAGAAAGAACTGGTACAGTGTATACTGCTAACTTAAATCTTAGTGGTGCAAACTTTGTTCAAAACGAAACTATTACAATTTTAGGTACAGATTTAGGCGGTGCTACAACAGCAAACGATTGTACTATTACTGTTGATACTGTTGACGGAAGTGGAATTATTTTAACATTTACTGTTACAGGTACTGCTAATAACGCAGGCTCGTTAGGCAACACATCACCTCAAGCAGTAGTTGGTAACGGTGCTACATTTAACGTAGACTTAGCAGGCGGAAATTATACTACAGCAATTGGTAGTGCAGGTAATAATTATTATCCAGGACAAACATTTACAGTTTTAGGTAATAACTTAGCAGGTGCAACACCATTAAACGATTTAGTTGTTACAATTAATACTGTATCTGCAACTGGCGAATTAACAGCAGTTACTGGCGTAGGTAGTGCTAGTACTGATGTAGGATCATTTACAAATGTAACTGCAAATACAGCAGGCGCATCGGGCTCTGGTGCAAGTTTTGATGTTACACGTGACGGCACATCGGCTGATAGTTCAGTAGGTACGTATAGCCAGTGTGTTGGAAATGCAGGCGGTAGTAATTATGATGTTGGTAACAAAATTAAATTAGATGCTGCCACCCTTGGCGGTAACCCAGGTGTGCATGATTTAGAAATACAAGTTACTGGAGTAGACAGTGCAGGCGGAGTAACAACATTTACATTTAGCGGCGAAGCATTTGCTGGATATGATTTACAACTTTATAGTACAGTTACAATAGATACGCCGACATCAGCACAGTTGCCTACAAGTTTAGATATTACGTTTGCGGCATTGGCTACATTAAGAATCAATTTTGATTCAGCACACGGGCTAGTTCCGGGCGATACATTTATTACAACTGTTGACTCGGATGCTGGTACTAATAACCACGCTTTAGCGGCAGGGTCATTTATTGCAACTTCAATTCCGAGTACAACATCACTTACATATACTGCTAGAGCCGCAGGTACAATTGATGCAATTGGTGATAATATTAACGGTACAGTTTATCCAAGACCTGATTCATTCTTTATACACAGACCATTTGACGGTGGTGTGCAATTAGGTACAGGTGGCCCACAGCACGGCGCACAAGCAATACGTCAAAGTAAAAAGTATATTAGATACCAGTCAGGTAAAGGTATTATGTATACTACTGGTGCATTATTTGCACCAAGTTACGATTTGCGTACTGTAACAGCAACAACTGTTGAAACTGGCGGAGTGCTTACTGTTGAACTCGACGACAATGATCACGGGTTACAAATTGGTGCTCAAATTAAATTAATTGGGATTGAAACTGTAGGGTACAATGGAACATATATTGTTAATGATGTTATTGACGAGCGTACATTTGAAGTTATAAACAACTTAAATAGATTAGGCTCAACAACAGCGGTATTAAGTTTTGGCGCACAAATGTCAACAGACAAGTGGCACGGTGCAACTGTGCGTTCGGGTGTGTTCGATGATCAAAACGGAATTTATTGGGAATATGATGGTGTTAATTTACAATGTTGTCAGCGTACTTCAACTAAGCAAATTTCAGGTACAGCAAACATTTTACCAGATACAAATACAGTAACCGGTACAAACACTAGATTTAGAGATCAACTTAAAGCAGGCGATAGAATTGTTATTAGAGGAATGACTCATGTTATTAGCGGTATTGCAACACAAACGTCAATGACAGTTACTCCAGACTATCGTGGCGTAAACGCCGCAATTGGTACTAAGGTATGTTTGGTTGCTGATAAAAAAATTAGACAGAAAGATTGGAACTTAGATAGAATGGACGGCACAGGTCCAAGTGGATATAACTTTGAACCTTCTAAGATGCAGATGATTGGTATTGAATATTCATGGTATGGTGCTGGTTTTATTGATTATATGGTACGTGGTGCAGATGGTAATTTTGTATACGGGCATAGAATTAGAAACTCAAACGTTAACACAGAAGCATATATGCGTTCAGGTAACTTACCAGTGCGTTATGAAATTACTAATGAAGGTCAAAATACTAAACTGACTTCAGATATTGATGCTACGCAAACAACTATTCCTGTAGAAACAGTTGACTTTTTACCAATAAATGGTACTGTTTACATTGACAACGAATTAATTAGTTACACTGGAACAGACACAGCAACTAATAGTATTACAGGTTGTACAAGATCTGCAACACTTACAAACTTCCAAGCAGGAGCGGCAAGAACGTATACAGCAGGTAGTGGCGATGCACACGAGGCACGTACAGGTGTAATTTTAATTAGTAATACATGTACTCCTCTTATATCACATTGGGGTTCAGCGTTTATTACAGACGGTGGCTTTGATGAAGATCGTGGTTACATTTTCTCATACACAGAACAAGGCCTAACAGTTACAAACGTAAGACAAACAGCATTTATGATTAGACTAGCACCAAGTGTTTCAAACGCTATTATTGGTGATTTAGGAGATAGAGAACTACTAAACAGAGCGCAGTTACTACTAAGTTCACTAGAAGTTACATCAGAAAATAATTCAACAGGTGCTATTGTTATTGAAGGTATTCTTAACCCACAAAACTATCCTACTAACCCAGCGTTAATTAGTTGGACAGGATTAAGTGGACTTGCACAAGGTGGACAACCAAGTTTCGCACAGATTGCGTCAGGTGGTGGTATTACATGGTCAACTGGTGAATCAACAACAACAGCAAATCTTACTGCTCGTGCAACAGTTAATGCCCAACTTAACTCAGGGCAATATAACTCGAGAAACGGTAGTAGATACATATATGTAAGTTCAACTGATTATAGATCAACATTTGGTACTGATAGTTTAAACCCTGTGTTAGGTAAAGAAATTACAGGTAGTAACATTAGACCAAATACTAGAATTGATGGCGGATTTATGTCTGCTAGTTCTAACTATGGTTACTTCTTCCTATCACAAACACTTAGTGGAAACATTGGTGCTAATAGTAGTAATGCAATAACTGTATCATCACATGCTATATTATCAAACGCTAACTATGCATTTATTGAAAAAGCAAGTTGGGAAGCAAGTGGTGGTAGAGACGGTACAGCAGTAGCGTCATCAAGTTCGTCACCTAGTTGGCCTGCTAACACAGTTATTAACAAAATTACATTAATTGACTTTGCAGGTACAGAGTATTATGAGATTGAATTTAATAATGCGGCAAACGGTAATTTAAGTCCAGGAACCGGAACAATTACATTAGAGTTTACATCACCTCCATATGGACAGCCAGGCGAAACAGTATTATCATTTATTGCACAGCCAGGCGAACGTGCTGATTTAGATCTAAGTCAATTGAAAGAACTTACAAATACTACACTAGGTGGTAGAGGTACTTTCCCAAATGGTCCAGACGTATTAGCAATCAACGTGTTTAAGACAACAGGTACAGATGTTGAAGCCAACATTATTCTACGTTGGTCAGAGGCTCAAGCGTAAAGGTTATAATTTACAATACAGCGAGGGTTGTCGGTTGGGAACCCTCCAGCGTGTAATGTGCTACCGTCAAATAAAACAACTCGACCTTTCTTAGGTGTAACTCGTTTTGATTCTTTACCATCTTCAAAGAAAATAGTATCACCGTCACTATCGTTTACATAATAAATTAATCCTAAGTGTTCTTCGGGTCTATCTGTATGCGGTGCGTAATGGTCTAATGATGTTTTGTGAGGAACTGTTATAAACAGTCTTGCGGCTATAATATCAATTAATTTAATATTAAGTGATGAACAAACAACTTGTGGTACTTTACTAAAGTTGCCATAATGTTCTGTAAGTTTAGTACTACTTTTGAAGACATGCTCAAAACTTATAGGCATTGATCCGTTTTCAAAAGCAGTAGGTTCGTGTTTACAATTTAATGGTAGTAATGCATTTACACTAGCACTACCAAATACAAGTGTATGATAATAGTCTTGCAATTCCTGCGATACAAGATTATCTTCTACAATTATCATTAATGTGCAGTTTCTAAGTAGTCTACAAAAGCCGCTAGGTTATCAAACACTAAGCATTTCTTTTTAATATCACGATATGCAAAACGTTTCATTACTAATTCTTCTGTTTCCTTGCCATGACCAGTACGTATGATAACCGGAATAGCACCAACTTTCATTGCAGACTTTAAGTCACGTAAGCGATCTCCTGCGTAATATCCTTGTTTAAATTTTACATGCGGATTTTCTTTTTCGCATTTCTTAAACATGCCTGCATTTGGTTTTGCGTACATATCATCTTTACGACTACTTGCACTATAGTATAACCCGTCAATACTTGGACATCCGGCTTCGCCTAATTCTTTAAACATATGTTCGTGTACTTTTTCAACATCTTCTTGCGTGTAGATGCCTTTTTCAATACCGCCTTGATTCGTAACAATAACAATCTTATGTCCTAGTTTACGTAATTTGACGATTGCTTCTAAACTACCTTCTTCAAACTCCCAGTCTTCGACTTTGTAAACATAATCTCCAATGTCTACATTAATAACACCGTCTCTATCTAAACCTACTACACACTTAGGTGCAATATAACCTGGTTTGTAGAAGTCGATGTCAACGTCATCACTCCATACTATCTTTGGATTGCTCATTATCTACTTTACCTTTTATTTCTTCCAGTATGCCTTCTTGACTATTACCGGGAATTAGTCTATAATTATCTTCAACACTATCAGCAGTACTTACTTCAGTAATACTACTACCATCTTCGAGTGCTTCTAATTGATGTGGTAATAAAGGTGCATTGTGCCACGTCATTCCTTCTGTTAATGTTTGACTAAACAGTGTAGCAGTTTTAGTATCAATCCACCTTACAATAAAACTACCAGAATTTACAAACCACGTTTCTTCTTTTTCTTTGTGAAAGTGCATACTAAATTTGTTGCCTTTCTTTTCAAAGAATAAAATTTTGCCGCAGTACTTGTCGTTGGTTGCCCAAATTATTTCGTATCCCCAACCTTTATCTACTTTACCTTCTAATCTTTCCATGTTTGTATCCACTCCTTAGGTGTTGTAAATTTGTATTCACCGATTGTATCTAATAGTTTTGTATTATCACTACAAGTAAATTTTTGATATTGTCCATTTAATGCCTCAGGCATTGCAATAGGTTCTACAGTTGCATTATACTTGTCAGCAATATCGTTAGCAATGGAATCAAAACTAGTAGTTTCTCCCATGCCTACATTATAAATTCCCATTTCATCAATGTCCATCATCTTCTCAATAATTTTACATACATCGCCTACATATATAAAGTCACGTAAGTATGTGTCACTGCCTTCAAATGGATGTACTTTGCCTGTTTCTTTTGCTTGTTTTTTAAATTTATGAAACACACTCATTTGATCGCCTTTGTGTTCCTCGTGTTCGCCATACACATTAAAGAAACGTAGTCCTTTAATATTACACTTATAATCTCCCCAACCTAGCATTTGCACACTACGATCAAACAAAAACTTTGACCATGCATAAGGGCTTTGTGGATTCTTAGTTGCATCTTCATTAAACAGATGACCATCACCATATACACTTGCACTTGATGCATAAATTAAATCAACACCTTGCATATCACATACTTGTAACAGTCTGTGACTAAAATCTAAATTTTGTTGTAAAACTTTTTCTACATCTCTTTCGGTTGTGCTTGATATAGCGCCCATGTGTATAACTTTATCAAATTGGCTACAATCCGGGACAACGTTTTCGATATAGTCGTACTCGGCAATGCCATGACCTTTACTCATTAGATATGTTTTTAAGTTTTTACCAATGAATCCATCAGCACCTGTAATTAAAATTTTTAAACTTTTGCTCATTTACTATTCTCTATAATATTTGTTGTTGAATAACCTTTAACTGTAGGAATTAGATGTACATCTGCCAAATCATGTCCTACAACAGTTTCAACAGTATAGTCTCCGCCCTTAACAATTAAGTTAGGCTGTATATACTTAATTAACTCATAAGGAGTATCTTGTTCAAAAACGTGGACTTCATCTACCCAAGGTAACATTGATATTTGTTCAACACGTTTTTCTATATTGTTTACTGGACGATCGTTGCCCTTTAGACGTTTTACACTTGCATCTGAGTTAAGACCGACTACAAGTTTGTCGCCTAAACTACGTGCTTCTTTTAATAAATTAAAATGTCCTGTATGCATAATATCAAACACACCGTTTGTAAAGATTACACGTTCTTCTACATCTTCTTGTTTAAGAATATATGTACCTGAATGTTTAACACTTTCAGTTGATCCTTTAACAGCAATTTCTAAACATTTTTTATGTGTGTAACCTTTTGTAAGACCATAAACAAATCCGGCCATAAAACAATCACCAGCACCAGTAACATCTGATACTTCAACTGGTTCTACAGGAATATTGTATTCAACATTATCTATTGTAGCATACACGCTGTGGCCTGCATCTGTAGTAATGATGTTGCCTTTCCATTCGTCAAATTCAAACTTAGTGTATTCGTTATGGTTAGGTTTAACTAGCCAAGCACCTTCGTAGTCATGTGCGTAACGTTTTGGATCTACAATTACTTTAGGCCCTTGACTGTTTATGTGTGCAATAATTTGTTTTGCATTATCTAATACACCTTTGTCATAATCGCTTAATATAACATAATCGTATTGTGAAAAATCACTACGTAATACATTGGATAATACTGCATTTGAATCTGCGTTTTCATCTTCATCTATTCGTGTAATGTAATGCCCGTCACAAATAACTCGTGTTTTAACACTACGTGGTTGTTCAGTTTGTAATAGTGTAACATCAACACCTAAACTTTTTAAATTTTCGTATACTAGTCCCGCGCCGCCTAGTGTTTCAACTTCACGCTGATATTTGACCACAGGCACAGGCGCTTCAGGACTTATGCGTTCTGAAGTGCCATAGATATATTTGTCGATTATTACATCACCAAAGACTAATACTTTCATAATGTTATTATACTTTCTTTTGGCTTATTTGTCAAGCAAATTTAAAACTTTAGTAACAGTTTCTAACTTACTTTGATTAATTTTGCTTTGAAGAGTATTACGTAGACCGTGATGTAATGGTTTAGGCCAGTATCCAGATGACACCCAAGCATAGCCGTTATGTTCTTCATTTAGGATTGGTATGAATTCATCTTTAACAGCACATAGATATGTGTGGAATTGAAACTGTTCATCAAACGATATAAAAGTTTCTAAGGGTATTGTTTTTTCTATAGTTGGTTCAAATCCAACTTCTTCTGTTATTTCTCGTTTAAGTACTTCCCAAGGAGTTTCTTTACCTTCTCCGGTCCCACCAACTAACCCCCATAAGTTTTTAGTTTTGCCTTGAGTACGATGTAATAATAGAAATCGTTGTGTGTTTAGGCTGTAAAAAAGAGTACCACTACAAATTATCTTGTTCATAAAAGTAGTTAGCCATTGAGGTCGACTCTCCAGGTGCCTCCTGGATAAAGTCCTTCGACACTTAATAACCACTCGTCGCCGTCCCAGCGATATTGTACACCTGTATTTAAATTTGTAACATATGTTACTTCTTTTTTAGTGCTTGCTTCGAATACAACTTCCCATGCATTTCCATTCCATTCAACAATATCGTTTCGTTTTGCAACTAAGTCAGTATTATTATCTGCCTTCCAAGCATCAGCGCCATCAGTGTTAGATGCATCGCCAATGTCATTTAGTAGTAATACTCGTCCACCAAGTCCTTTGGTTGTTGCTGTAGGTACTGTTTTTTGCGGATCAATGATGTAGTCAATAGTTGTCCATTGATTACTATGTCTAATTGGTCCTTCAATAATACTATTACTTGGAAACGAATCTATATCCCAATTAATAATTAATTGTGTTTCGTCCATTGGATTCATACTGATTGTACCAGTGATTGTAGTTTTAACTTCGTTAAGTTTTGTAAAGAATATTCTACTAATACCATCTTGGTATTGACCTGGATGTGTATCAAGTATTTGCCTCCAGTTAGTTGCACCTACTATACCACGCTTTTCAATTTGTGCTAATGAGCCTTCTATGTAAACTCCGTAATCTTGATAGTTTGTACCAACTACATGTTTTGCCGCACCAGTTTGAACAGACCTATTACCACTCTGGTCAACAACTCCGGCTACAATACTATCATCATATGCATTTAGTGTAGGCATGCTTAATCCTAAATCTAATGTTCCAGTGTTTTCATCAAATATACTTGTAATAATATTTGTAATAACACCAAGTCTTTTAACTTTTACTGGCGGACTAATATAAATGGGTGTACTAAATGTTAAGGTTGAAACATCAATCTCGCTATCAACACCTACTGGTACACTTCTTGAACTCCACGTAACACTGTCTAGCATAACAACACTTAAACTTGTCCAGTCAATATAGTTGTCTGTAGTTTGTAATTCTAAACTAGGATTGAATAGTACTAGTATTTGCTCTAATATCTGTAACTTCATATCAGTATTAGTTGACCAAATATCACAATTGAATGTTAGTTTATATGGTGTAGGCATTAAGCGTTCAACAGTATAGTTTTTACCTTCGTAATTTAAATACTCTTGACCATCTGCATCGTATGCACGTTCTCTAATATTAACCTTACTAACATAACTTGCATCACTTGTACGTTCTCGATCTAATTCCATACCTGTAATATGTACAGCAATCCGTGGCGCACTCGGTACTTTGTTTTCACTATTGTCACGTATAATGTTTGCAACTTGTCTAGTCAAATCACCGTATGTTACAGGAATCTGTGTTAAGTTTCCTTTACCGTCTTTGACAGAAAAGTTACTCATTAGTCTTACCATCTGTGTAACGTAGCGCCTTACTTGGCCGTCATAAAAATGTTCCATTAATTATCTGCCTTTGGACGTAGAGCCTTTGAAAGACTTTGTTTCTCTTTAACTGTTTCGCCACCAATTACTGATTCTTGGGTGTTATTAATAAATGTTGTTTTTTGTGTATTACGTGTATCAGTATTTGTAAGATCAACTCTAATACCGTCTTGTAATTTAATCCAACGGTTGCCGTCGTATTTAAATAATCTTTTAGGCATAAAGTCTGTCCTCATAAAGTAGTCTCCGTCTATCGGAGTGGTTGGAAAACTAATACCCATACCATATGGAGCACCATTGTTTCCTTCGACGCCGAGTAAATATCCTTGATACCCTGCTCTATCAGGACGTTGGCTTATAGCATCTGCTTCGATACCTATGTTACTTGCATCTATTTCTTCGCTATCAGCAGTCTGAAGTGCAACAGTTCCGTCATCATTAGTTGCTAGTGTATAGTAATGTCCTGTATCGTATCCTGATTTAGGTGCGTCTGCTTCCGCTTGGGCAACAACAGCATTATTAATTTGCATTTCTTTTTCGTATGTTGATAGCATATCTCGTAATGTGTCAGTTGAACCTTCCTCAGCAGGAAGATCAAGTATTTCTTTAAACTCTTGCGAATCAACTATTTGTTTTAGTTTTAGTCTATATAAGTGTGGATACCATGTAGGTGAAAATCCTTCACTTGCTCTGTTTACATCTTCTACAACGTAAAACCGTTTTAGTGCTACTTCGTGATCGTTAAGTGCATATTCGTCTTTTAAATGAGGAAGTTCAATTACGTCACCGCTTATAATCTTTCTACCCATAGTTTTTACACTACTTGTTATTGGTATTGTCATAAACAATGTATCGTTACTTAAGAACAATCCAAATTGACTCATATCAAAGTCTATATCTTGTACATTATAAATGCCTCGCATTGTATAAATGTCCGGATCATATTTTCGATCTCTATTTTCAAGGAATAACATATCTTGTATGTTAGTTGTTGCAACAGCATTATAGCGAGGCTGGTCCGCAGTTGCATCGGCTTCTTCAGGATTCTCAGGTCCGAGATACTTGTGTACGTGAATATCAGTTCCACCCACAGTAAACATTTCATGGATTTGCTTATCCATAAAATGAAAATCGTTACCTTTCTCCGGTTTATATAAACTTATTCTTGGCATACACATATTTATCGTTAGTAAGTCAATACGATAAATACTAATGGAGACTATAAACATGGCTGACCTAGCAACTAAAAAACAAGAGATTTATGATTATGTTTACGCACTATTAGGCGGCGGCATGATTGATGTTGAACTTGACCCTATTCATTATAAGACTGCCCTTGATAAAGCATTATCGAGATTTAGACAACGCAGTGATAATTCAGTTGAAGAATCATATGTGTTTATGCCCACAGTAGAAGATCAGAATACATATGTATTACCTGACAATGTAATCGAGGTTCGAAAGATATTTAGACGTTCAATTGGATCACGATCAGGCGGCGGAGACGGCGGAACATTATTTGAACCATTTAACATGGCATATACAAATACTTATATGCTGTCAAGTTCGAACATGGGCGGATTAGCAACATATGATATGTTTAGTCAGTACCAAGAACTTGTAGGACGTATGTTTGGTTCATATATTGAATTCAAATGGAATACGGCTACAAAAGAACTAACAATGTTACAGCGTCCACGTACACAAGAAACATTGTTATTATTTGCATACAATTTTAGAGCAGATGAACAACTATTAAGTGACTACTTAGCAAGTCAGTGGATTAAAGACTATACACTTGCAACATGTAAATTTATGTTAGGTGAAGCACGTTCAAAGTTTGCACAAATTGCAGGACCACAAGGCGGATCAGCATTAAATGGAGATGCACTCAAAGCAGAAGCACAAGCCGAACTTGAAAAATTAGAACTAGAAGTTTCTCAACAAGTTGCTGGCGGAGCAGGATACGGCTTTTTAATTGGTTGACAAATCTTATGTTTGATAGTATTATTATACTATGCATTATGAGATTACACCTTTATTTTCAACACCCTTATTACAAGCAAATATTGGACCATTAGATCCAATAACGTTAGCATGGCTAAAACGCTTGGAGTGTCCACCTAGTACGGTTGCACAGTATGGTAATGAAGAAGAGTTACCTGAGACTGAACGAGGATTTAATATTCTTAATCATTCAAAATTACTAGGACTACAACAACTAATTAAACGTGCAGTAGATCATTTTGCATACACTACTTTAGATGTAGCCGACGATGTTGAGTTTAGATTAACTACTAGTTGGCTTAATAAAATGGATGTAGGTACCGATATAGAGTTACACAATCATGCTAATGCTGTAATCAGCGGAGTATATTATCCCGAGGTTGGTCCAACAAGTAATCCAATTACATTTAAAAAGAATAGACAACATTTAAATAGTTTTCCTGAGCATGTACGTCCTAATACAAAAGGAAATTATAATCAATATTCAACAGGGGCATGGGTTGTAAAACCTAATACTGGTGATGTAATAATATTCCCAAGCCATTTAGAACATGAAGTTGCTCGTAGTTTAGATAAACAAGATAGATACAGTTTGGCTTTTAATTACTTTCCAAAAGGAACTATAGGACAAAATTCAGTTAAGGTAAATTTATGAAATATCAAACAACTCCCTTATTTCCAATACCGTTATTTTTAGCAAAAATAGATGTATTAGATACTGCTAAAATTAAATGGTTAGAAAGTATGGAAATGCCATCTGAAGCAGTAGGGCACGACCATACTGCTGACAAGTATATTTTAAATCAACCTAGACTAGCAAAATTAAAAGCACAAATACAAGAAGCATGTAATGTGTTTGTAAAAGATGAATTAAAGGTAACTGATGAAGTTGAATTCGTTTTAGAAAATTCTTGGTTAAATCGACACACGCAGGGCCAACATAGTGTATCACATTGGCATAGTAATGCAATGATTAGCGGAGTATACTATATACAATCTAACGATACTTCAGGAGACATTGTTTTTAATAAATCACATTTATATACAAACTTATTTACTGATACTGTTAGAGTAAGTTATAGTGACACATCAATGTATACTACATCTGAGTTTTTTATCACTCCAGAACCTGGTGACGTTGTTATGTTTCCGAGTCATTTAGAACATCGAGTTCTTGAAAATTTATCAAACATGCCACGCTACAGTTTGGCTTTTAACTTTTTTGCTCGCGGCACTGTAGGCGGCGGCACCTGTGGACTTAAAATATGATTATAGGAATTTGTGGGCTTATCGGTTGCGGTAAAGGAACTGTTGCAGATATGCTAGTAGAAGATTATGGTTTTGAAAAGTTATCATTTGCTGATAAACTAAAAGACGGAGTTGCTACTGTGTTTGGTTGGGACCGTGCAATGTTAGAAGGTGATACTCCAGAATCTAGAGACTGGAGAGAAACACAAGACACGTTTTGGACAAAGGAAACTGGCCGTACTATTACGCCTAGACTAGTATTACAAGAATTTGGCACTGATTGCATGAGACATGGATTTGACGACGGTGTATGGGTAAGTTCTGTAAAACAAATATTAATTAATAACCCTTCAAAAAACTATGTTATTCCTGACGTAAGATTTCCTAATGAAGCACGTATGATTTCTAATCTAAATGGTTATGTATGGCGTGTTAGAAGAGGCCAAGATCCAGTATGGATGCGTATGTATCAAGACATTGGCGTAGAACCAAAAGATGTACACGAGTCAGAATGGCGTTGGGCCAACGTTGACTTTAGTACTGTAATACATAATGACTTAGGATTAGAAGAACTTAAAAGTCAGGTAAAAGATCACCTTGTTTCCACTTCACCCCTTGCTTTTGCATAATGCGTTGACAGTTAGCACAGATAGTTTTTAAGTTTAAAACTGATGCATTGTCTAAGTTTCCATCAATGTGATAAACATCAAATTGTTCTTGGTGTATACTCTTATAGTTACACTTCTCACAAAAGTCTTTTTTAAGATAACCTCTTTGTTTCCATTTAGGTATGCCGTGACTAACTCCGTGCTTTAAACATACTTCACATTTCTTGCGATAATATGTTTTACCATTCTTTTTGTAATTAATGGCCGCAGGTCTTTGTTTGCATTGGCATAAAGGTCTCATATTGTATTTACCTCACCTTTATCGCCCCTTTTTTCCTGGTGATATATACCCTATTAATTTCATTCTGCATAAATACTACGAACACTTTTATTAAGGAGAACGAAATGGCATTATCATCACCAGGTGTTGAGGTTAAAGTAATAGACGAAAGTTTTTACACGCCCAGCGAACCAGGCACCGTACCTATGATTTTTGTTGCCACTGCCCAGGATAAAACCAATGGGGCAGGTACAGGCACAGCCCCTGGTACAACAGCGGCAAACGCAGGTAAACCTTACTTGGTTACCTCACAAAGAGATTTAGTAGAAACATTCGGCGAACCAAAGTTTTATTCGGATTCAAATAATAATCCAATACATGCTGGCGAGTTAAACGAATATGGTCTACAAGCGGCTTACTCATTATTAGGCGTAAGCAACAGAGCATACATTGTTAGAGCAGGAATTGATCTTGCAGGACTAACTGCATCTGCAAATGCACCAACAAGTGCTCCAGCAGACGGAACATATTGGGTAGATACAGCAACTACTATATATGGCACATTTGCATGGAATGCGGCGGCGGCTTCAACAGTAGGTGGACAATCATTTACTTATAAGACACCGACTGTAATTACATCATTAACACAACTAGTTGGCGGAGTTGCTTCAGGCGCACCTAAAACATCAGTTGGTGCAGTTGGTGATTATGCTGTAACAGCGGCAAGCACACTACAGAAACTTTATTATAAGAATGAAAGTGGTGCATGGGTTGAGGTAGGTTCAACTGCTTGGAAAGCAAGTTGGTCTACAGTATCAGGTACAGCAGGCGCAACAACTACTAGTGGTAAGAGTCTAACAATTAACTCTACTACAGTTACAGCAAACGCAACAGACGCAACAGCATTAGCGGCAGTAATTAACGGCTTGAGTATTTCAGGTGTTACTGCAAGTGTTGAAGCGGCAAACGATATACTAAGATTACATTCAACAGGTGCAAATATTGTACTAGCAGAAGGCACAGGCGCAATGGGCGACATGGGTCTTGTAGCAGGAACATATGCGGCTCCAGCGTTGAATATCGCACCACATACAAGTGTTCCCGAGTTTGGTGCAAGCGATTCGACTCCACGTCCAACAGGCAGTGTTTGGATGAAAACTACTACACCTAACAAAGGTGCTAAATGGTCAATCAAAGCATGGAATAATGCAACAGCATTATGGGATGCTAAAGATGTTCCAATTCATGCTACGCCACAAGCGGCATTAGCATCACTTGATAAAGCAGGAGGCGGCGCTAACTTAGGTACTGCATCACTTTATGTTAAGTCAAATGACGCAGAAGCAACTGACGTAGTAGCAAACTTTAAAGTGTACAAGCGTAATTCAACAGGCGCAACAACAGTTACTTCGAGTATTGTTAGTACACAAGCATCAAGCGGTACAGCATCATTTACACTTTCAGAGTCAATTGTTGGAAGTGCTAACATGACAACACCTGTTACAGTATCTCAAGCAGTAGATGGTGATGCAGGCGATGCTGATCATATTGCTGGTGCAATTAATACAGCAGGCTTAACTAATGTTACTGCTAGTGTTGATGCAACAAACAAAGTTGTAATTTCACACGCAACAGGCGGCGAAATTAGAATTGCAGACACAAGCGGACATTTAGCAGAAATTGGTTTTAGTACATCAGATACTACTAACTTGTATGCGGCTCCAGCAGGTGATACTGATGCTGACTTCCTTGCTTCAAATTGGAAAGTATTAACTGCATCAAATAGTGCAACTGCTCCAACAGCATTAGCAGTAGATGGTACACTATGGTACAACAGTGTTGTAGACGAAGCAGACATTATGGTTCATAATGGTACTACATGGGTCGGATACTTAGACGCATCAAGTCCATATTATGCGGTAGGCGCAGGCGACAAAACTGATCCAGCAGGACCAATTGTAAGTGCTACAGAACCAGCAATGCTAACAGGACAATCAGATGGTACACCACTAAGAAATGGTGATATTTGGATTAACACTACAAACATTAACAAGTATCCAGAAGTTTATCGTTGGAGTACAGCAAAGGCTAAGTTTGTATTAATTGATTCCGGCGATCAAACAACACAAGACGGCATATTATTTGCTGACGCACGTTGGTCAACAGCAGGTGCTAACAGTCTAGAAGGAACTATTCCAGAGTTACTTGAAAGTAACTTCTTAGATAGTGATGCTCCGGATCCAGCACTTTATCCAAAAGGTATGTTGTTGTTTAACTTACGTAGAAGCGGATTTAATGTTAAGAAATTTGTACGTAACTCTGTAGATGTTACAAAAACAAACGAGCGTATGAGTGATGCATCAATGGCGTCTTATTACCCACACAAGTGGGTAACTGAGTCAGCAAATAATGCAGACGGTTCAGGCAAGTTTGGTCAATCAGCACAGAGAGCAGTTGTTGTACAATCAATGCAAGCAGAGATTAACGGTAACCAAGAAATCCGTGATGATGAGTCACGTACTTTCAACTTAATGGCAGCACCAGGATATCCAGAACTAATTGGTGAAATGATTACACTAAATTATGACAGAGGCTTAACAGCATTTGTTGTAGGTGATTCACCAGCAACACTTGATTCAAGTGCTACTTCAATTAACGAATGGGGAACAAATGTTAACCTAGCAGTTGAAGATAATAGTGACGGACTTGTAAGTAGAGATGAATACTTAGGTGTTTACTATCCATGGGGCTTTAGCAGTGATAACGCAGGAAATAACATTGTTGTTCCGCCAAGTCATATGATGCTAAGAACTATTGCACTAAGCGATCAAGTATCGTTTCCATGGTTTGCACCAGCAGGTACAAGACGTGGCGGCATTACTAACGCAACAGCAACAGGTTATGTGAGTGCAGAAGGCGAATTTGTAAGTATTGCACTAAACGAAGGACAACGTGATACGTTGTTTGGAATTAGTGTAAACCCAATTACGTTTATTACAGGTGCAGGACTTGTATGCTTTGGACAAAAAACTCGTGCTAGAAATGCAAGTGCATTAGATCGTGTTAACGTTGCAAGGCTTGTTATCTACATGCGTAGTCAACTTAACAAACTTGCTAAACCATATATCTTTGAACCAAATGATAAAATCACACGTGATGAGATAGGTGCGGCAGCAGAAAGTCTAATGCTTGAGTTAGTTGGTAGTAGAGCACTATATGACTACATTGTAGTATGTGA
>OCVQ010000302.1_pt1 | contig 45229 bp, 58 predicted proteins | sample 1539061 | NCBI WGS metagenome assembly OCVQ01 (sample SAMEA3355526, study PRJEB22509) | marine metagenome | biome: marine; feature: river plume; material: water | place: USA | collected 2010-08-08 | depth 0.5 m | reverse complement strand
TTCGTGAGATAGGTTTTAGAAAGAAAAAGTATGACTTTATTCTTCCATTTTGGGGGTCTGGAGTTCGACCTATATGCGATGCACATCAAGACCTTATAACAGTTGAACCAGGAATTGGGTATGCGGGGGGTCACTGGGCGCGATGGAAGGTGTGGGAATCCTATGCAATTTACCATGCTTATTGTGGAATGAAAAATGTTGGGACGTGTCAGCAGGATTGGTACGATGTTGTTATTCCTAACTATTTTGAAGTAGAAGATTTTGAATTCAACGCTAAGAAAGAAGATTACTTTTTGTATTTGGGCAGGGTGTACAACGGCAAGGGAGTTGATGTCGCTATTCAAGCAACTGAAAAAGCTGGCGTTAAACTTGTTATAGCTGGTCAGAAAGAAGAAGGATATAAACTTCCCGACCATGTTGAGTATGTTGGCTACGCAAATGTGGCAACTCGAAAGAAACTAATGGCAAATGCAAAGGCATCATTCTTGCCGTCGATGTATGTTGAACCTTTTGGTGGAGTTCAAGTTGAAAACTTATTGTCTGGCACTCCGACAATAACCACTGACTGGGGATCGTTTGCGGAAAATAATCTACATGGAGTAACAGGATTTAGGTGTCGGACCATGGGTGATTTCGTGGATGCTATCAAAAACATTGATCAGATTAAACCAGAGAATTGCAGGAAGTGGGGAGAAAACTTCTCGCTTGAAAATGTTTGGCCTCGCTATGAAAAGTATTTCGAGGATGTGCTAGATGTATATCAAGGCAAAGGATGGTATGCAGACGGGAATGGAATCAACGCAATGAATATGGAGTATCCAATTAAATGAAACGAATAATTGATGTTGGGTGTGGTCCAGCAATCTACGTAAAGGCATTGCGAGATTGTGGATTTATTGTTGATGGAATTGACCCTGATCCATTGTGTCCAGAAAAAGTTGTTAGCATGTTTGATTACTCTGCTGATAGGTATGACATGGCACTTTGTTTGGAAGTTGCAGAGCATATAGATGAGTCACTAGCTGATAAAGTAGTTGATAAACTAATCGAATTAGCTCCAGTAATCATGTTCTCTGCGGCACTTCCAGGGCAAGGTGGACATGGGCATATCAACTGCCAACCAAAGGAATACTGGGAACATAAATTCGGATGCAGGAATTATGTTCTCGATAAAGTAATGACTGAGAAGTTCCGTGACTTCATGCGTCAAGGCTACCACATGGGATGGTTGCTAAATAACATTCAGATATTCCGTGCTTATGGTGATGTGTGCTATGAGTCCATCATCAAAGAAGAAACTCCACAGGCTATTCGTGTGGCAGAGTGGGTGAGCAAAAATATAAATCAGCTATGCAAGTAAAACTGATAAGCGTCACCAAACCTTGCGTTGAAGGAATCAAAACGGCAGAGGAGCTTGTAGCCTATTGTGCGAGGGTTTCTAATCCAAGTAACCAACTCAATACTTCGACATCATCAAAGCTATTGAGGTATTGCGCCGACCATCATCATTGGTCAATCTTTGAGATGGTAAATATGTGCTGCGAAATTAAGACAAGTCGCGCTATAGCCGCACAGATACTGCGTCACAGGTCGTTTTCATTTCAGGAATTTAGTCAAAGGTATTCGTCGGTAACTGAACTTGAGCCAATCGAATTGCGTAGGCAGGGTAAAACAAATCGTCAGGTTGGGGATGGAGACTTTGATTTAGCTCCAGAGGACAGAGCTTGGATGTACCAACTACAACATGAGTCACAATTGTTGTACAATAAACTAATAGATTCTGGTGTAGCCCGTGAGTCAGCTAGGTTTATCCTGCCTCTCAACGCGCAGACCACCTTGTATATGTCTGGCACTATTCGTTCATGGATAACCTACCTCCAACTTCGCAGTAATCAAGACACACAGAAAGAACACAGAGACATTGCTGAAGCATTGAAGGTAATATTCAAAAAAGAATTCCCAGCTATCTACGATGCTTTATTTTGACATCTGATTCTGCTGTGATATAAAAAATACATCCAAAAGGATTGTCGTTTAGAACCGACATAGAAAATATTTTACCCTGCCTCATGCCTGTGTGAATCCACATAGGAGTTCTACGTGAGGCGGGGATTTTTTTAATTATGAAATTCAAAGTTGAACATGGTGAATCATTCGTTGATGGATCAATCGAGGATCACCTTATTGGAATTACAAAACCATCCATAGATAGAATGCTTAAAATGGATAATGCTGGCGATTGTATCGCCCTTTACACGTTCTATTGCTACACAAGGAAGTGGCAACACAACAATGCCGTGTACGCAACATCTGACTATGCTATGACGGCACTTGATTGGGGTCGTGACAAGTTCGCTAAAGCAAAGAATCAACTGAAAGATGCGGGGTTTATTGAGGACATTCAACGCAAGGATTCCACAGGTAAAGTTGTTGGTTGGTACGTTGGTGTTAAGTTCGTTCAAAACCACCCTACGGATTTCCCACAGGGTGGATCGACCACAGTGTGGGAAAACCCCATACAAATACCTAGTACTGGTAATAAAATACCTAATACTAATAATAAAATACATCCGTTAGCTGAAGAGTTTGAAAAATTCTGGAATGCTTACCCTAAAAAAGTATCAAAGGAACAAGCTAGGAGAGCATTCTATAAAGCTAAACCAAATATGGAAGTCATCATTCCTGCTCTTGAGAAGTTCAAGGCTTGCCAGCAGTGGCAGGATAAACAATACATCCCTAATCCTGACACATGGATTCGCAACCAACGATGGGAGGACGAGATTATTGTTGAACAAGCGAAGAAAGAATTCACGCCTATTCAAACTACAGATAAAAAGAATCCCATGTGGAAACAGATCAAAGATTCTGGAGAGGAACAAGAATGCATTGAGTGGCTAAAAGAAAATACTACTTCATCGACATACGAATTACGTTGCGTTGAGGAGCGGCACTTGCTAGAATTTAGGAATCGGGTATTTGAGTTTTAACATGAACACTAAAACAAAAGCTAAGTATGCAATGATGATTGCATTCATTATCATTGTGATTGGATACTCATTCGTTGGGTATCTAATCGCAGTAAAATAAAATATGCTACACATAGAACCACAAGACGGAACAGAGTTTTATTTCCTGTGCGAAGATGGAGAGATTTACGGACCATTCAATTCGCTCCAAGCTATGGAAGAACTTTTCAAAAAAGAATCAGAGATTTTCCTAGATGAAGACACAGGTGAATCCAACATCGTAATTCTAAAAAAGATTTCGTCAGCAGTAGTAAAAAAAGAAACGTCAGTAACAATAACACAAACACAAACAACATGAGTACATCAGGACATTGGTATGACAGGAACGGAGAAGCGAAACACACAATCGTTGGCAAGAATGGGAAGATCCGTTCTACCACATTGCGAGATGCAAGGAGCGAGGGATGGTATCCTTCAGTAACAACAATAATGAAGGTGCTTGCAGCACCAGAGCTAGACAAGTGGAAGCAACAGCAAGTGCTGCTGGCAAGTATGACACTACCTCGACAGGTAGATGAGAGTGACGATTCGTATATGAGTCGCGTAATGGAGGACGCATTCAAGCAAGTGGATGATGCCGCCGACCTCGGAACACAGATTCACGCAGCATTGGAGGCACACTTCCAAGGACTGCAATACGCTCCAGAAATGGAATCGTATGTAGCTCCAGTGAAGAAGTGGGCAGAACACAATCGCATTAAATTTTTGCAGCATGAACTTCGTTTAGTTAATCACGAAGTGGGATACGCTGGAACAACAGATGCTTTAATTGAAAAGGATGGAGTGCTTCATATCCTCGACTACAAATCCCGCAAAACAAAAGCGGACTACGAAGTCAAACCATGGTCAAAGGAACCAATGCAAATCAGTGCATACGCTTCTATCGTCGGAGCAAAACGTGGTTGCAATTTGTATATCTCAACAACAGAACCTGGACGTATCGGCGAAGCGTGGTATGACGAAGCAACCCTAGAAAAAGAGTTTAAAGCATTCCAGCACGTTGCCGCTTACTGGCAGCATTCCAACAATTATGTTCCTCCTAAAAAATAGTGCTTGCATTCCATTAAAAAACATTTAATACTAAAAATTCAATGAACACACACTCAGATGACATCAGCGAATTAGCGGTTGCTCTTGCAAAAGCGCAAGCCGAAAACGGAACAGTAACAAAGGATGCAGCTAATCCTTTTTTCAAGTCGAAGTACGCTACGCTTGCCTCGGTTTGGGAAGCAGTTCGTCCTGCATTAACTAAACATGGACTATCAATCGTGCAGATGCCGTCTCACGATGAGCATGGATACTATGTTGAGACAATGTTGATCCATGGAAGCGGACAATGGATCAAGAATAGAACATACATGAAGGTTGTGAAAGACGATCCTCAAGGAGTTGGAAGTTTAATTTCTTACGCTCGCAGATATGCCTTGCAAGCAATGACGATGATATGTCCTGAAGATGACGATGGCGAAGTCGCTATGGGTAGGACACAGAATGTCCAACAACATAAGCCAGTTTTCACAAAGGCTGACGATATTAAAGTTGTGAAGAAAGAAGAACCCAAACCAGTAAAACAAGAGGAACCTAAACTTGAATCTGGAACTTCCAAGTTTAATGGACCTTCACACCAAGAGTTGTTTCAATCTCTTATGAAGGCTGGACACACACAAGACGATTTCATGGCAGCTATGCGCCATTCTGGAGCGATTCCACAGGCAGCTAAAGACTACTTCGCCATGAAGGAAGGAACAGCAGATAAGTTTCTAAAAGAATTAGAAAAAACAACCAACGTAATTATAGAATGGAAAGCATTAGTTAAATAATATGGAATACGACAATACAAATCGTGGAGTTTTGTTTACAAACAAAAAGAAAAATGAAAAGCAACCTGACTTTACTGGTCAAATCAACATCGAAGGAAAAGAGTGGGAACTTTCGGGCTGGAAAAAAACATCCGCTAAAGGAACTGAGTTCACATCTCTTTCAGTACGTGAACCATACGTAAAAGAAACAAAAGCATCTGACACAAAAGATGACATCCCTTGGTAATATGGATGAATCAGATGGAATGGTTTCAAATAGCACTAATCGTGACGATGTTGACGATGATTTTGCTGATGAAAAAGTAAAAGTTTGTCGCATCGACGATCCCGAATGTGAATCATGTCAGTAATCAAAGACCCAGACCTAGACTCGCATCACCTTGGAGTCATTGTAACCAAGCAGATTATGCGCGAAGTAGAGAAAAGCGCAAAGCTGAATTACAGGACTGCCTCAATGCAAGCTAGGTTGGTTATTGAATTATGGTTGCGCGAAGCATGCGGGGTCAAACTAAAGACCCCGCCATGCAAACCAATATATGAAGACATAAAGATAAATTGGGCAGAGGTAAACGATTTCCAATAACATTGGCATGATAAATGCTATGTAAATTCCCGAATGAAAACAGAACATAAACTACGTGGTCAATTCAAAACGCCAAGTGGCATGATGGACAGGATGCAATTTGCAGAAATGCTTGCAGCTAAACATAAAACAGACGTTAAAACTGCACTAACTTTAATTAAAGTTTGCGAGAAAGAGGATGAGATCGAGGAGGATTCCCCCACAAATCACTACGCTTTGTTAGAGGAAGCGTGTCACATTATCGAATTTACGGATGGAAATGTGGATGAGTTGCCTGTTGCGATCTGCAAACCAGAGTTTGCTATTGGTTCTGACCAGTCAATCTTAGATGCCGCCATTGATACTCGCCTAGATAACGGATACTCTAAACTAGCTGAGAGGTATGACTTCGGGCCTCATATGACGCAGTTTAAGCCAAAAGCAGGGGTAATCCCAACGCCAGAAGATTATGCTGGAGCGATTGGGATGGGTGTGGATATGTCATCGAAAGGAATGTGGCTTGCGGGTGATGGCATTCGTCACCTCATGGCAATGGGGCATGAGAATGTATTGGCACAGATTGCAGCATCATTGAAGTTGTCCTACTCACACGTTTCAAACTGGCATCGTGCTGCTCAACGAATCCCTTCTCATCTTCGGCATGAGATTTCCCCTACAGTTGCCATCGAAATTGCTACAGCTAAGTTTTCTGACGATGAAATCGAAAACAACAAGCAAGTTTTGGAGTTGATTCAACAAGCCCGTGCTGAGAAATGGTCATGCGCCGAAGCTCGTAGTCACGTTAAAATGATCAAGGGGCAGGAGCCACTAGGTAAAGTTGTTAAAAACGATAAGTGGGTTAAACATTTCGGAGGGTCAGAGCAACTCTTGATTCTCGCCATCAAACATTGCTTGTCCGCTGAAGCGAGTGAGATTGATCGTGAGTTTTTCCTTGGAAAGTTGCGTGAGATTTTCCATGAGTTAAGCGATAAGACACAGGATATTTTAAATAAAATGATTGAAAAACATGGCAGCGCATAGAAAAACTTACGAGGATTTAACTGAGAAGCAGAAGAACTACGCACTTAATCGAGTGCGTGGTATGTCGTTGTCGCAAAGTTATCTAAAAGCAGGATACACACAGATAGAAACAAAGTATGCGTCAATACGGGGTGCTAAAATTGAACAACGTCCTCACGTTAAAGAATATATCAAACATTTGCGTGAGTCTGAATGGGTGCAGAATGTTTTAACAATAGCAGAAAAGCGTTCGATGCTTGCTGATTTGGCAAGGGTAAAGCCAAATGAAGTAACAGAAGAGAGTCAGTTTGCATCCATCACCATTGATGGAGAAGGTAACAGGAGCATACAGGGGCCAAAGATTTCCGATAAGCTCAAAGCTATCGAGCTAGATGCAAAGATTGCAGGGGAGTTGCGTGAATCTGATGACAAGAATCAAGTTCTAATCCAACTTATCGACGATAGGTTGACCATTGATTCTCCGAAACAAAACCTCTTAGAGCAATGAACTACACAAAAATCGGTGCATTACAAACCCACCGATACATATGGGTTGATAGCCAATACACCCACGAAAATCCAATAGGCCCAGTAGAGGCAATGTGGGTTGGTTTGACATCAATACCATCGAGAGTGTGGGGAATCAATGTGATCTTGAGGGATGGAGGAGCATTGTATCGTAACGTGCCACCTCATGCAATTAGGTTTCAAAAGGATTCGATTAACTGGAGCGTTCAAGATTCGCAACTATGGAATTGCTATTCATATAACTTTGCGGTTTTACAGAACCATATCCTTGCTGGACTACCAGTTACAACTAAGATTAAAGATAAGATATTTTCTGGAACGTATTTATTTTCGACAACTCATTTGCAAGATGGTTGGTCCGACTCTCCAGAGCAAGATAAAGAGTTTATATTTATCCAGTTGTCGAATGGAAGGCTAACTATTCAGCCTACCAATAGGGTTGCATTCATTGACTTGTCATTTACCAATAGCAATCTTCCAAAACTAAAACTGCATGATACTATATACTCATGCGAGTAATAAAAAAGGGAGCATGATTTCTCATGCCCCCTTTTTGTTAGGCTTTTAATATTCGCAATCAGGTTCTATTCCCTGATCCATGTCTCGCCTAGCGCACCTGTAATTGTGTTCCTCCTCTCGTTGTTCCCGCATTTCATCATCGTATTTTCCGTAGTCGTACTCTTCTTCGTATGGCATATTAGTTTAATTTGAATGTGTATAACTGCACGATCTCCATGTACGCTTGCTTCATAGTGAGCTTCCATATGTTTCCAATTGGAATTTTGTATTTGTTTTTAAGCGATACAAGAAGCTCAAGTTGATTCTTAGTTGCTGGTTTTGTGCTGTTTAGTTGGAACATTTTCATAATAAAAAAGATATTATCTTATCCCATAATGTCGTGTGTTTTTTAGTTGTAGCAAGTCTGAAATAGACTGCTGGTGTCCAAAGAGGACGATCCCCTTCGTAGTTTCGTGCGTATGTTTTGTTATGTGTTTTCATTAGTATGCCGTTAGTAGTTTTTCTGCTGCTGCTTTAACTCCTGCGTCCTCCTTGCGGTGGCACAGAATTAAATCCCAAGCAAAGCGTGTTAGCTTTGGCTTTAAAACGGAAGCAGTCATTTCGACACCTCCGTTGGCTACCATAGTTCCATCTTCGTAAAACTCCACGTCTAGATTGTGACCAGATCGGGTTGGTAATCGTAGTTTTATCATCGTGCTAGGTGTTCAAAGTTAAGTTGGCAAACATAAGACATTGGTTGGTTGCATTGAATGCTTGTCCCGATATCTACGCATGAAACTATTGCCTCATGTATGAAGAAAAATACCCTAATTAACATATGTGTAATCTCGTTATTCATAATGCCTTGATTGTATTTGCTTTAAACCTTAAACCTTTTGCTTTCATTATTGCTGTGATGCATTTTTCTAATACATCATCATCAGTTATCTTTTCGACAACATATTCTAAAGCCTCAAGCATATCTGGAGCGGCACAGATTAGCAGAGAATTTTCCCTGCGTGTGCCGTCATCCAGTCCTGCCATTTCGCAAATGTCTGAAATTGCTTGCGTGTCGTTGGAATCGTGTATGTATTTCCATCCATCACATTGCCAGTCTCGTTTTTGTAGTGTGTTCATATTAGTATCCTAGTCCTTCCTGTGCTTCGATAATATCTGTGGCTGAGGCAAGTATCTCCGAACATAATTTTAACTCTCCCCAATAGCTTTGATGTTTTATGTATCTGAATAGGCAATCGAATGGATCTCGCTGAGATTTTATGTAGGAGATTGCTCCATCTACCGATGTGAACGTCTTATCCACATCGAATTCTGATTGTGAAGGCAATATCTGTGCGGTTCCATATACATATTGCATATTTGAATTGATCTCTGGTTGGAATACATGAGGAATGGAATCCATTGCAAGGGACTCAGCTTCTTTCAATGTATCAGCTTTTACCGATACTTCAACTAAGCGTGTTTGTTCTATTGTTATTTTGTGTGTGTTCATATTAGTGTTTTAATTGTAATAATCTACGTCTTGTTGCTTATCTTCTCTGACTACGCGATATGAGGAGGTTCCCTCTGATAGTTCCTCGCACATATCGGTGATCTCGTCTTTTGCATCTTGCTTGGAGTCAAACAAGGTTGTTTGGTAATCTCCACCTTCACTCTCTTTCATGTCGCCCCATTGGTTGAGGGCATTTACCATTTGGATTTTGTATTTCATTTTCATTAAATTACTCCCATTTTTTTTAGAATGTTTCTTGCATCATCCAAGGTAACAAAATCACCAATACATTCTGCTCCATGATCTTTTTGTCTTCCATATATTGTATAAAAAACTGATCCAATTATGTTTTCTTTATTGCTGTCTGACATAAATGGTTCTGTAAATGTGTTTCCATTTGCATCTTTGTAATCGGCACAAGACATTATTTCATAGTGACTAAACATTTCTTTTTCTTTATTAAATAAAGGATTTGGATATATTTCTAGTGTGTTCATGTTAATAGTGCTGAATGATTTCGTCGATTTCCTGCTCTAGTTTCGTAGCATCTATCGTGCCAATCAATTTCGATATATCTTTTGCTACGTATTCTGCCATATTTGTGTTGAGAAATAGGAGAGCATAGCGGATGATCTTGTATTCCCTGTCAATTTTCTCTTCGATTTGTTTTAGTTTGTTTGTTTTCATAGTGTTACATTACTATCAAATTGTTTTTAAGGAATTCGTCGGCAAATCCCATTTTAGCTAAACGATTTTTTATTGATGCCTCTAATTGCCTAGTCCATTCGTTGTGGGCGGCATTGTTTGCCTTACGTTGACTTGTGAATGGCCCGAAGTCTTGCCGAAGCTCATCCTCTTGGTGTATGGATACATAGATTCCTTCTGGTGTTGGGAAGGTATGGTAATCGTGTTTATTTTTCATGGGTTTCATAGTGTTTGTTCTTTGTCTGTTGTTTCGCCTTGGCAATCGTTGCAAAATGCTTTTCCTAAATCTTCTAATTGGAATTCTTGCTTCTCTTTATTCCATGCCATAATCGAATCGAACCAAATGTTTTCCGATTTGCAATGTGAGCAAACATATGTTTTGTTTTGTGTTTTGCGTTCTAATTCATCTAATTCATCTATAGCTTCCTGTGCTTCATTTATAGCTTCCTGTATCGTTCCATCCTCATCATTGAAAAGCCCTTGCATTTGTTCTGTTTGATACAATAGATTCTTAAGTATTGGCTTTAATATGTTCATAATGTTTTACTTTTTATTTTGTTTTCCCCAAAAATGGACAGCCATTTTGCAAGTGTCGTTTTGATTGTTAGTTTTCATGGTGTGTTGTGTGTTATTGTTAAACAATTTCTAATGCTTTTTGGATGTCACGCTTGAGCATCATTCTAATTCCGTTTGCTTTCGCATATGCGTCATTCACGATTTTATCTGCATCTGCGATAGCTTTATATGTGATTTTGTCGCAATGTTCGACGGCTTCCTTCCTCATGGCATCACATTGTGAGCGTGTTTCCGCTATTGTGAGGGTTGGAATCATGTCGCATTTCATAAGCCATTCGACTTCTGGAAGTATTGATTTTAGCCATTCGCCACAATAGCTGTCTGATCCTAGTTTCTGGACGCAATCGGTGAGGATTGCCAATTCGTTTGATTTTGTCATAAGTGTGTGTTTTCTGTTGTGTGTTTACTGCGATTATTACTCAGCATGAAGTGTGCCAAGTGTGTTTAATTCCCTGCCTGTATTGATGAGTGTTTTTGCGTGTTGTATTTCAATCTGAAAATATTCTGCGAATCTTGCAATCGTCAAAAAATCATTGAACCATGTCAAATAGGCGTATTCGGGGTCGTTTAAAATGCGTGTTCTCATGTGTTTGTGTTTGTGTTTGTGTTTGTGTTCTTCCTGCGATTATTACTCAGCATCTATCATGCCAAGTTCATTTTATTGTGTGGATGTAGCCTCTGGGCGTGTAGAGTGTTTCAATTTTAAAATGCGAGGTGGTCCCCCATCCTTGGCGTGACAAGTGAAAATCCACCCAAGCTTGTGCCGCTTTAATGTGGACAGCTTCGCCTGAAAGTTCGTAAGGGTAGGGAATGGATTTCTGCTTTCCCATGCCAGAGGCGAGGATTTTCGCGCCCCTTGTGTCTGTTGCTGGAATGTACTTAGTGCGGATTGTGATTTTCATGGTGTTTCGTTTTCTGATTGATTCAAAGTCGATTTTGTATCCTGTCCCTTCGCATGTGGCGCAATTGTCGCGCCAAATGCCCTCTTCGCAGATGCATCGTGTTTTCATAGTGTTAAGAGTTAAGCCACTCATCAAAGCTTTTTAGAGGTTTTCCTGTATTCCTGTCGTTTCCATTGCCATCATCTGAGAATGTGAGGTAATTTTCATACCTTTGTTCAAGCGTCCCTTGTGAATATTGAAATATTCCTGTTTTTTGCTGTGTTTTGCGTCTCATAGTGTTTGATAGTTTGAAGCTTTGATATTTTCGATGTGTTTGCAAAGTTGATCTAAAACGGATTGCTTCGATCCTTTGAATTTAAATTCTTGTTTGACAATAGGGCAGACAGAACGTCCACTTGAGTGTTTCATTCCAGCACACTCAAGACGTAGTGCGGAGCGTAGCTGTAAAATGCGCCAATATTTTTGCTGTTCGGGTGTTTCAATGACTAGTGTGTTCATTTTTTTAGTGTGTTCTATTTGATGTTGCAAAGTGTTTTCAGTTCAAGTTTTAAGGCCTTAGCCTTTTCGCCCCTATAGCTTGACGCATTAGCTAAGAAATAAAGAACAATGCTTTTTGCGCTGTCATGTCCGCAAGCGTCATCAAGTGTGTTAAGATGTAACATTTCGGCGAGGTATGGCTTTGCTGCAAAGTTAACCTTTGTCCAATCGGCGCGGATTTCCCTAGCAATATTAGATATTGATCTCATGTTTTTAGTGTGTTTGTTAGTGTGTTATTTTCTGCCATGTATGGTCAGATTTCGCCCCTCTCATTGAAAGGGGCGGTGATCCGATCACCCTTGGGCAATTAATTCTGCTTTCTTCTTACTTGTTCCATGAGCGATAAAGCCAACAATGACAGAGCGATTGGCTCTGGTGCATAGTTGGCAATTTGCACAGGTGATATCTTCCCGCTGTTGGGCAGGGCAAACAATCCCCTTGCGCCCCGCTGGTGTGTGAAAGGTGTTTTCTGTTCCTGTAGGAATAACACACACCACAGGCCCCGCTTGTAAATCGACAAGCTTGTCAGCATGGGCAAGATTGTTTCCGCTGAGATTAATCGTGAAACCCTTTGCATTGGCATTTTTTACAGCTTCGAGATTAGCTTTGTTTTCTTCCCCCAAGAGGGGTTTGTGTGTGTAAGTAAAACCTCTCCTACCTGTATTGGCTGAAACGATTTTCGCCAATCCTTCAGCATCAATTGAATTGCCAATGCCTGGAAGATCGCCCGCTTGATTATGTCGCCACACTTGGCCCCTTGGAAAAGCTTTGATTTGCTTTGCTAATACCTCTAAAGAATCACCACGTTCTCCTTTGGTCACTTTTGACCAATGCAACGCCAATGGGCCATTATCGGCATAGCATCCCGATTTTTTGAATGGGCAAGCTTCAGGACATGTTGAAGCTGAAGATGTGGTGACAGGTATTGGACCTGTCTTAACATTAGACGAAATAGGTGTGAGATGAATATTCATATTTTGGGAATTCTATTGATTGACTGAAGGGCATGATTGCGAAGATGGGAAGGATGGGAGTTGCCTTCCTATTGTCTTTGCGTTGCTGTTTGCATCGGCAAGGGTCATTTTTTCTTTAAAGTAAAACCCTTTAGAGAATGCTGTTATTGCGTGATCTAACTCCAAAGCTGTTACATGGCCAAATGTCATTACGTGTGATCCATTCAGCATCACGGAATAGCCGCGACCGTTTCCGTGACATTGACTGGACAGGTCAAATCTAATGCCTGTAACATTGTAAAGATAGTCCATGCGTCCGAGTAGTTCGTTTTTTGTGATTTTCATTTTTAAAGCGGGATTATTCCCATCTATTACATAGCATAAGCTGTGCCAAGTATTCCAAGAGGGCTAGAACATAGGAGAAAGCGCATAGCATTATCTGTGCCATGGCAGGATTTACCTAGTGGAAATAGGTATCGCATTAAACATAATACACTTATACAAAAAGACACAATTTGCCTAGTGGAAGGATTTGCCTAGCAAGATTGGCGGTATTCTTTGTAAGTGAATCAATTCAAGTGAATTGCGCGATTGCGTAGCATTTGCCATGCCAAGATTTAAAGGGTTTTCAATGGTTTAGATGGGAAAATATAGGGAATCGACTAGGCGAAAGGAGGTGAAAGGAGGTGAAGATTTACTAGGTGAAAGCATGGAATCCTATTGCAAGTAAATTGCATCAATTTTCCTTGTCTCGCTATATATAGCAAAAGAGACCAAAGCCACACAGGAAACCCTTCCCATATTATTGCAAGTCGCTTGCATTAAAACGATTGGCTAGGTATTGCGTCACGTTGCCAATGGCAAGGCCTTTGATTGCTTCGGGTGTGGATACATTGCCAAGAAAATAAAACCATCACACGGGCTTTATAGTGCAAAGGATTTTCCCTATGTATTATCTGTATTATGAGATGTTATTGATACAAGGTATTGATTGACAATGGATTGCAAAGATCCATGCAAGTAACTTGCGACAATAACGTGACTGGTTGGTTGGTTGACTGGTTGGTTGGTTGGTTGGTTGGATGGATGGATGGATGGATGGATGGTTGGTTGGACAGCGTAGGCGTGGGGCGGTGCGGTGTGCTGGTATGGTAGAATCGGCGGAGGGACGGGAGGGGTGTGGGGTGTGGGAGGGTCGCGCACGAGCGTGGGGGCGGTAAAAAACGACCTAAAGGATTCCCTAAAAAATAAAATTAAAAATAAAAAATAAAAAAGAATCCCCATCCCCTAAATTATACCCGCAATCACACGAGAATGCCCTGTAAAGCCTTTTTATACCCTCAATGGCACATCATAGCCAAACTGTGTCTATGCCTAGAAATTAACGTTTTTGTTAAGTGAGGCTTTATCTGTGGTGATATTTGTGACAAATACTACCTATTATTTGTCACTAAGCGGAGTGGCGTATAAGAGGGGAATATGCGGTTTAGGGGATAGCTGCGTAGGTGGAAGGCTACTTTGCTGTATATGGGGATAACTTGAATTATGCGGAGTTATACACGGAATCGAGTATAAGTGTGTATACGTTGACTATAAGCTAGCTATACTCTAGCTATACTCTGACTATATCGCATGATGTAAGCTAGCTATATCGCCTGATGTACTCTGACTATATCGTAAGCTATACGCATGATTCTTTGTAAGTCGTTGATTTGAGAAAAGTGGGGGTGGACGGATTTGAACCGACAACCAATCAGTTATGAGCCGACTGCTCTGACCATTGAGCTACACCCCCGAAGTTGGCAATGCGGGAGTTGAACCCGCACATCATTACTGATAGGAGATTTTAAGTCTCCTGCGTCTGCCGTTTCGCCAATTGCCAGTTAAGTTTGTGTTTTTAAAATGATTCATAAGATTAGTTTGGCTGATTTTTTCATATTAAGAGATGCTGTAAGTATTTGAATATTATTTACTGTATGCGTTCCGTTTTTTGAAATCGGTATGATGTGATCGACATGGAAATGAATCCCAGTGCATTTGCTGATCCTTTGTGCAGTTTTGTAAAAAGTATTCATAATTTCAATGTTTTTAGGATTCTCTTTGGTGGATTTTAATTTATTTTTTCTCCTAAGTTTAACGTCCTTAACTTTAGCTGGGTTATCTTTGCGCCATTGCTTTTTGCGTTCACGTTCACGCAATGTAAATTTTTTCCTATATTTACTTTCAGATTCCTTAACTTTTTCTGGATGTTCTTGTCTGCGTTTTGTTTGGCGTTCTCGACCTGCTTTATTTAGTAATTCTTTATTATTATTTCGGTATCTTGCATTATATTCTTTTTGATACTCTTTATTTTTTTCTATATTTCTGAGCTTCCAAGCTAAAAACCGTATATATGCTTGCTTTCGCTTTATTTCATCTGATTCCATACTTGTAAGTATAGCGTTTTTTGGGATGGTAGCAATAAATAAAAATTGGGGCTGTGGTTTTTGGGGGCACAGCCAACCCCCTGATCCCCTGCTTACCGAGATTTCTCAGTCTTGCGAGGAAAATTCCTTGGTAAAACCTACGGGACGGACCTATGTAGATTTGTTTGGAAAAGTAACATACGCATTAATCTATGGTAGATGTGTGAAAATTGGTATAGTAATGGTAGATTATTGGCTCTCTTTTTCCCTTTCACGGAATTTTACCACATAAGTCATGTTGATATTGTGCTTTTTCATGTATTCGAGGATGACTGTGAGATCGGATCGCATGATGTCATTCTCTTCTTCTAGCTTCTCTATCTCTAGGTAGGCTTCTGTGAGTTCGTGAGCTAGTGCTGCGAATTTCTCGTCTCTATCGTTTATGATTTCGGTTATGATCCCTGCCATCTCCTTTACGTCTTCCGTACCTTTATCTACTTTTTCGGTGATTGAGTTTATGACTTTGATGACTTGTTCATTCATAGAAGGAATATTGTTAATGTTTTCTAAACTAAAGTAGGCACTCTTACCTAGATCGTCACCTAGGCTCACATGTTAATTCATGTTGGCAGTAACTTTTGAGGGAAGTTAAACATCCGAGTGAGTTTGAAATTAAGTTCTCGTTTTTTGGCTCTGAATAAAGGGCGCGAATCACTGCTCCCACCGAGTAAAACAGTAGTGATTTATAAAGCACGTTCTTCATTTCCGATCCAAACGATTTTGTTTTGCTTTATAAAGTTCGTGTTACTCAAAGTCATCTAATGTAGCACCAAGATCTCTTTTGGATTTAATGGACTTGTCCTTCTTGTTCCTAGACCAGTCGATGGCATCCCAGTTTTCTTGGTATTGTTTACCATACGTTCCAGGTCTTGGCTTATCGCCCTTTCCATTACGATGTCTTTCAGTATATGTTTTAGTTTTCATATGTCATCACTAACATAAGTATGCACTATATATGCTAAAAATCAAATTTTTTTTCACCAATATCTAAAGAAACTTTTCCTACATCCATTCGTTCTAGCCAAGCTACAGCTTTCCCTGAATCTATGACATCCCATGGTTTAATGCATTCATCACTAATTACCCCATTATCCTGCAACTGATCCATGATGCTATCAGCGTTTAGCTTCCTTACTCTAACATAATGTTCTAGTGTATTCACTTACTGCTTAAAGTAATTGTTTTCTAATTACTTTTTCTTTGCAGTCTTTGCTGATTGCTTAAATGCTTTAGCAGTTGGCGCACCTTTAGCTCCAACCTTCCTCATCTTTTCTCCACTGCCAGCTTCAATGCGGTTGCGTTTAGCATTAATATTTGCGTATAGTCCTGTTTTCATATTATATATATATTATATTTATTGTTTGATTTCAAGTTTGTTTATTAGCGGATAGTTACACGGGAACGATACTGCTTTCCCTTGTATTTGAATGTCATTAGGTCATATCCTTGTAGGTCTTCCTCGATATTCAAGAACTCCGTCTCACTTACTGGTGTCCAGTTATTGTTAACCATAACGTAGGATTGTCTCTCTCCGTGGTCAGAATCGTAGAACTTCTTCTTACTTGTCATATGATACTCCATCTCCAGATTCTTCTAGTCCAAAGAATAATGATATTCTAACCCAAGGTTTTCCATCATCTTCTCCACATTCTTTTCTTGCAGTAAATCCTCCCGATCCAGATGTCTTGTAATCTTGACGCAATGTATTCAATGTCTTCCTAGCACTCTGACGGATCTCAACAATGCCTGGAATATCTTCATGTGAGTACCATTTCCAGTCTAATGCAGTCATTACAGTTTGAACTCTATCGAATTCAAATGTGTCCATGATATTGTCTATCTGATCCTGTATTGCTTCTTGTTTTGTCATCGTAATATATCCTTTAACTCTTTTAGTTTATTAAATGCATCATCACGTTCAAGTTCTGCTCTTGCTGCCATATCTACAGCACATTTCCATTTGTTCTCCCAACCTAATATTTCATTCCTAGCCTCGTCGCGCTCCATGCAAACACCTAGGTAGGCATCTACATTCTCGGAGTCTGCGGCTAAAAGCTGTTTGAGTTTATCGCGTTGCTCCCGCGCCTCGTCACGTTGCATCATTATAGCATTTGCTTCAAGCCGATAGCGTTCGGCCTTCTCCCGCGCCTCGTCTCGTTCTTTCTCCAAACGAATACATTTTTCTGCCCACTCTTCCACATCGAAAGCAGTAACATAAAAACTTTTAGTCTCTGGTGTATTACTCATATCCAGTCTCCATTCTTAATCTCTTCGATTTCAATATTGATTCTCCAGAGATGCTTCCAAACAGATTGTTCTTTTAGCCAATCAAAGAATGTTGCCATCGCAACGCTAGGTTCATTTGCTTTGGTAAACAACTCTCCAGAGAATATATTTTTCTCTGAGTTATATTTGATCTTATATACTTTCATTTTATTTATCAGCTACACTTTGTTTGATGTTAAATATCCCTTTAAGGTCAGGCTCATTATCCATTATCTTTCGAGCATAACATGCCCTATAGTCATTTGACAACTTATAGTCATCTTCTGATTCTGTTGCCATGTAGTAGTTCCAACGTAGAACTTCATATAGCATTCCAATTCCAATAACTGAATTAGGTTTGCGTTCTCTAAACTTTCTAGCAAGAGATACTAAAGCATTGTATACGTGCGGATTATCTATGTGGAATCGTTTAAATCGTTCTGGTATTGAATCAAATTTTAATTCAACGATTGGTTGGAAATCTAGTTCAATTTGCATATTTATCATTTTCTTAGGCTTATTGCTTTAATGTTGATATATACCGCAAATTATATCTGCTCCTCAAACCTAGCCTGATGTTTGATGAACTTGAATGGAATCATTGGAGTTCCACCATGCCTGTTGTGAGTAACGTGCATGATATATGCGTATGGGTCATCACGCTTCTCTTCATCTGGTATTACCTTAGTAAAGCTATCGCAATCCATGTAGAATGTTCTTGATTCACGGACTGAACCATTCTCGTTCAATTGAGCTAACAATACAATGCAAACATTCAACTCTTTTGAAATGATCTTTGCCGTGCGGCTAACTTCAGCTACTTCACGTTCACGATTCTTGGGATCTCCAGATGCCTCCATTAATTGAGCGTAATCGACCATTATGATCTCTACCTTCTGTTCTGTCACCAACCTACGGCAGCGAGCTTTAAACTGCGCCACAGTCATTGACGCTTCATCTACGATGTAGATCGGCAACTTGGATGATTTGTTGATAGCTGCTGATAACTTCTTGTGGTCTTCGTTCTTTAACTTGCCATCGAGAAGATCACTCAAAGCAATCCTGCTTGTAGCTGCGATATACTTGTCAACCAATTCTTCAGCGGACATCTCCATGCTGATGACAGCTACTGGAACATTGTCGTTGAATGCTGAGTTTGTTACCATCTGTAGCGAGGATGTAGTCTTTCCCGCCTTGGCTGCTCCAGCAATGATGTGAAGTGTGCGTGGGCGAAACCCTCTGGTTGCCATATCCCACTTCATGAATCCAGAAGAGTGTCCACGATTGACTGCCCCGTTCGTAACAGCAGCTTCTTCCCAACGATTAATGCAGGAGTTAAGAACCTCTCCGATATGCTTCACTTCAGTCCGAGTTGATGACATCGAAACAATGTCCTTGCTTGCCTCCTCCTGTAGTTCGATTGGATCTTTAGTGCGGTCAACAGCATCGTTCATCATGCGCTTGCACACAGAAAGAATCTTCCTGCGGACCATGCAATCCTTGATTGTCTCAAAGTATGATGTCCAGTTAGCCGAGCTATAAACGATAGTGTATAACTCAGACACATAGTGATCTCCTCCAATCCTGTCTAGTTCTCCAGATGATCGCAGAAAAGAAATCACAGTCAGCATATCAACTGGATTTTTTTCTAGCCACATTTGGCTAATTGCATTCCAGATTATTTTGTGACTATCGAAGTGAAAGAACTCAGGAGTTAACTTTTCTATTGTCTTCTCAATGACTCTTATATCTTGCATTGCGGAAGAGAGAAAACCTTTCTCTGCCTCCATGTCGTGTGGTAGCGTTGTGTTCATGTTCGTATGCACTATATGTAGTGCAGTGAGGCATGTCAACTCATTTTAAAAATTTTCATCAAGTCGTCTAATCCTTTTGAGGAATTCTTTTGATGTGGAGTGTAGCCAACATCTTCATCAAGATCTTCGTCGCTACCTGGAATCTGACGGAATCCTTGTTTGTACGCAACCTCATACGTTGTCTCAAAGAATTTCTTTATTCCATTTTTGGTAAAAGTAATTTTATCTTCAGATAATGCTGGAGTTTTTTTTAAATAAAGTTTGAATAATTCCTCTTTACTCATAATAGTGTAAATGTTATATGCTTAAATAATGAAAAAGAATTCTATAGAAAAATCTTACGACAAGATGGGTTTGCCATTCCCATATCGTGATACCAAAGATAGTGGATCATTTATAACTAAAGAGCAAGCAAAAGGAAAAAAAGGATTTACTAAAAATAGAATTACTGGAAAAGTTAAAGCAAGTGAAATGGGAAAATTAAATTACTAATATGTATATACAAAAATCAATGAATAAATTTCAGGGGATGTCCGCTCCTGCTCAATTGTCTGATGCACCCAAGGGAAAACAATGGGAACAACATCAAAGAATCAAAGAAGGTGAAGAAGGGTTTGCGAGAGCGTCGAGCCGAGAAGCACAACTCGAAAGGCAACTAAAAGAACAACAACTAGACGAATTGGAAGAAGAATTAAGAAACAAGAAGAAAAAGATGCCTAATCTTGTATTTGACCCAGATTTTAAAAAAAATCAAGAAAGGGAATCTGAAAGAATGGAAGCTAAGTTGATGGAAGCTGAGAAGCAAGCTGCTGGAAATCCACGTAATTTTGAATTAAATTATAAGGCAAGGAAAGAAAAAGAAAGAAAAATGAACGCACCCGAATCAATATACCATTCACCAGAATATCTTAAATCAAGCTCAGATTATACGAATCAAATGATGGCAAAATATAAAAATATTTATGCTCCTAAAAGGTTGTAAAGCTATTTTAAACTTCAATTAAAGTTATTCCAAAATCACTAGCGACTTCTAACGCTATTGTATCGTTTAAGTATACTTCCTTGTAGTATACTTTCTTTATTCCGTATCCTGCAAATGCACGAAGGCAATCTCTACATGGGAGAAGTGTGCATGCAGCCATGTAGCATTCGTTAGGTCTAACGTATCTCAATGCATTTTGTTCTGCATGGACAACGTAAATTCTACGCCTATCTCTGCATGACCAATCTTCTTTCATTCCTTGCGGGAATCCATTGTATCCTACAGATGCGATTGAATTATCGTGACGAAGTAGAACTGCTCCTACTTTCTTCCACGGATCTTTAGATTTCAACGAAACAGCTTCAGCTATATTCATTGCGTATTTATGCCATGTCATTATCAATATCCTTATTTGGTGGTGAGTTTGGTGCATAGCAGTTCCTACTAAAAGAAACTGCTAAAATCATACCTCCTTGTTCGTATGGAGCCGTTCGTATGCTTTTATGAATCACTCAGCCAGAGGTCGTCCTTATCCTAGCTTTACTTAGTTTACACCTTTCGGTGAGAGTCAGTCTGATTCGCAATCTCCTTCCTTTCGGAAAGAGCGTATTAAGTTGGTAGTCTATTAACCCTTCCAACACCTCTCCTTCACACGGGAGTCCTTTTCAGGTTTGTTCCATAGTCAGGGGATAGAACCCTGCCGTGCTACACTCATCTTATTTTACAGGCTCATTTCGGGAACTGCCGTAGCTTCATACGAAATGAAAAACCCGCCTTGATATTCACAGTATCAAGACGGGATTTTTGCGGGGAAAAATGTATCTGAATTCTGTGAAAATTCAATTAAGATGAATTCAAATTATCAGCACTAAACAAAATGTCAACTTGATTTTTTTAAAAGAATTGTTTAACAATAACTGCGATGAACAAAACACAAAGCTCTGAACAAGCTATGAAACGTAAACTCAGCGAGTGCATGTCTTCTCTATCCAAGTGGTGCTTCAATCGCGCAAGTGGGAACTACAATCCAGAAACCACAATGATAATGCTGGCGCACAAAGTTGTTGAGATGACAGACCGAATCGAGAGGGCTGGGAAGGTTAGATATAAATGAACGCATTTCATTCAGGCTGCATAGGTGACATTATCTATTCAATTCCAACACTACACAAGCTGAGTGTAGAGTCCCTGTTTATTGCAGATAGACCATGGACCAAACCAATCGTCAATAGAATCGGTGCATTTGATAGGATACTTGAGAGTCAAGGGATAAAAGTTAGAGAGCATAAAGGAGAAAATATCGACTATGATCTATCAACTTACCGCAGTGCGGGTCACAAGTACGGGGAAACTATTGTATCTAAAATAGCTAGGTGGGTTAACGTCCACATAGATGTGTCGGAAAAAAGTATACATATTTCCGACAAAACTCCTTATACAAAAGGAAAGATTATTGTAGGTAGATGTCCTAGATGGCATGGAGAAAACTTCCCGTGGAAAGAAATTGTTGAACAATACGGGAGTGATATTGTTTTCATTGGACTACCTGAAGAATACAAAGCATTCACAAAAGAATTTGGGAACGTGGATTATTATCACACAATAGACCTGTATGACGTTGCTGAAGCTATTAATGGGTGTGACATCTACTTTGGGAATCAAAGCTCTCCAATGGCCATTTGCGAGGGATTAAAGCATGACTGCGTACAGGAATGTTGTCTATACGCTTTTGACTGCGTTTATCACAGAGGAAATAAAGTTCATGTAATAGATGGAAACTTTACGTTCACGCATAAAGGAAGGGTATTTGATTATAAAATAGAACCACCAAAGCATGGTTACAAAATAACTGTTAATGGTTTTGACTTCCATTCAATAGATAAGGATGTATGCGTAACAACAGCACGTGCATACTTGACTATGAATAATATACAATGTAATGTTGAATCATTAAAAGAATTAGTTAAATTATATTAATGGCTATAAAAACAAAAAATGGAAATGTTATTTTAAAGAATGGTAAAGCTAGTTGCGAGTGTTGTGAAGTTGTGTGTCCAGAGATTACTGATTCTTATATTACAATCTCAGAGGGAATGTTTAACGCATTACAAGCTGGCGGGTCTTTAAGCGCATCTGGTGGCGGAAGCGAATATACAGGATGTTCATTTTCGGCAACATCAAGCGGATTTATAGGTGGTGGCAATTGTGGATTTGAAGCAGCTGTTTATTCAGATAATTGCATAACTGGTGTAGGTCAACCATATCAATCGTACATGAGGTTTTTTTGGGAGATTTCAAAAGTTGGATCACAATACAGACTTGGATATGGTTCTGGAGGAACATTTGGAACACAAAGTGGAGCGTGTTATGGAAATATTATGCCTCCAACTAATTTTTGCTATACTGTTGGTTTTTATACAAGTTGGGAATTGGACACTAATGGGCCTGGTTCTGTTCCTCTTTCAAACGTAGGAACGACAACGCTAACAACTTCGGCTGGAAGTTTAACTTTTGGGATTTGGAATCTTGATCCAAGTGCAAGTGCATATTTAAACATAAATATTACATGATTTTTAGATTTTCATATTGTGAACATAATGGATTCGACATTGCTTACAACTGGAAGGTTTTTTCCACCGAAATAGTCAATGCAATCTGGATTAAAAAAAATCAAAGCATTCCGCCGCTTCGTCCTCATTTTATAATTCAAGGATACAAAAATACACCAAGTAATCCCGTTGCGTTATTATTGGGTGACCCAATCAAGAGATTTATTGCCGCCTGCCACGAAGACGGTATTGAGCCAGAGGAAGCACTTAAACAAGTAGCTGAAGGAAAGTTTCCGTCTTTTCATTTTTTTCCGCAATCAAGATTTTTAAAATGGGGTGGGCAACAGATCTACCTTTGGAAAGCAACAGATCATATTGAGCATTTTTGGGGAACGCTAGACCTCGGAGAACCACCAAAGATTTACGATAAAGAAATTGATTTTCCGCATACCGAAAAGCTACGCGAAATCTACAAAGATGATTTTGATTTATACGAAAGCATTAAAGCACCAAAAACATTAGCAGAATCTCAAACAGAATCTAACCCCACACTTTGGGAACAAATGAAAAATGTAGGTTTTGCTGTCCGTAAATTTGCATCGTCAAATTTTACTCCCACTCCACCCGAAGCACTAGCCACCCGCGAAGCGACCTGTCGCTCATGTCCAGAATGGGATGCCACCGCACTCAACTCAACGGGTCGTTGCCGCAAATGCGGATGCTCGACGTGGGCAAAACTTCGCATGGCAACTGAAAGATGCCCAATAGGAAAATGGGAAGCTGTAGAAAAAACTCTTGAATAAGATAATTGTTAACAATATAGTATAAGTTTTATGACTCCAGTAACTAATAAGCCTCCAATGCCACAAGCACCAGGAAAGGGAATTAAATCTTTTCCAACACCTGTAATTGATGACGTTGTAATTACTGAGATTGTTAATGCATGGAAAGGCGATTATAAAGCATTAGATTACGGAGTTAAGTGGGATGAAGCACCTCACGCCTCAATGCAAGGAAGTCACCCAGATCATAAACTTGTTTTTCAAGATCCAGCTAGTGCAGATGGAGAATGGGTAAAACGTATATGGGTAAATGATAGAGTAAATCAAGATAGCTACAATTACGCCATCAAGTATAGCGGAGGTTCACAGAGTCATCCTATTTACATTAGGACGTATATTCTTCCGAGGGAGGGTTATGTTCCTGTGCCTGACTTAACTCCAGATGATGTGTATCCAACTGCATTACTTGTTGAAGAAGAAGTTCAGCGGAGTGAAGATGAACTTGATTCTAAATACATAAAGGTAGTTCGTGTATTTGAGACACTTCAGGGTCCAGAAATAAATAGTTTTAGGTATAATGAACGTGGTGATTTAGAAGAAGTAATTAGTCAGCAAGTAACACCTAATACTCCCCCCGATCCAGATGGACTGCTTGTAACTCAATCTCAAGTTATAAAAGATGAGGTAAGTAAGGCAACCAAAACTACAGCTACTGTTCCTAGTCATTCTACGCTTACTTCTAAGGAATTAAAAGGTGGTCTTCTTGGTGAAACAGTTATTACGGATGACATTGTTTCTCCAACAACTACTCCAGATGCGCTATCCATAAATGTAATATCTTCTTCAGTTGAACAAACATCAGCTACGAAAGCTAGAAAAAGAACAGTAACATCTACTTCTCCAACTACACTAACATCAGATGTACTTGCATCAACTCCACTTGGATTAGTTAAATCTAAAAAAATAGAAAGCATTGTTCCAACAGGAACTTTGCCAACAAATTCTTTAACAAAAATAACTGATGACGTTAATGCTATAGATTCAGCAAAGAGTCAAAAAGATGAAACAATAGTTGATTCATGGCCTATATTAACTGGATCAGATTATGATGAAACTTTAGGATTAGGGTTTGCTTGGACTAAAACAATAGTTTCTCCACCATCAACAACATGTGATTCTTATCTTAAATGGGACGCTCAACCAATAGATGAAAAGAAAACATTAAAAAAACAATATATAGATTGCCAAGTTCAAAGAACATTAGAATCTTATTACAATCAAATAAACACATCAATACCAATTAAACTTCCAGATACGTTGCAAGAAATAACAGCTTATTTTGGTTTAAGTTATGGTGCTGGTGACTCTACTTCTACGGGTAATGGAAGTGGATCAAATTGGAGTTGGAGTACAGGAACATCTAAAAAAAATAGCGCATCAGTCAAAGGGGATTTATATTTTAAAATAAAACAAGGATTCTCTGGTTCTATCCCATGCATTCAACATGTTTTTTTTATGAAAACCGCAGATGTAAAAACATCTAATTTATTGGTAGCAATAAATAATTTAAGAACATATGGAAAAGCAAATCCATTTTTTTATAATTCAAAAATAGGAGGATGGGCTGCACCTAAATATGTCGCATACTTTAAAGATTGGCCTGCAATAAGATTAACAAGTGAAAACATTGTAATGATTGGTGGATCTATGTCAGAAACACTTTCAGTTAACAATAGTGCATCCTCAAGCAACCAAGGTGGATCGAGTTCAAATTCAAATTCAAAATCAATTGACGTTGATGTATCAGTTAATTCAATTGTTGTTCCTCAAACTCTACATGATAATTTACCTATAAATATAGTTCAAATTGGAAATACAGGCAATTTAAGTATACCATTTTCCGTTAATCCTAATACTCTTGCTGCAACTGATCCCGTAAAAATGCCAGTTGGTAATTATTTATATTCTTCTGATGTTCAATTATATAAATTTGGATATTCAAAAGTAACTGCAATCACAATTGAACTAACAAAGGATTACGTTTAAATGAGTGCAAATTCATCAGCATCATCTGAATATATTCCAGATCCACCTAGTAGTGGATTTCATATTTTGGTAGCAAATGGAGGAATAGCTAACTGGGTCCCATTATCTGGAAATGGATTACTCCAATTACAAGGGACAAGTATTAGTACGTTAAATCTTTCTGGAGATGGTTTATTAAGAATAAATGGAACAGATATTAGTGTATTAAATAAATCTACATCTAGTGAATTGTTAAATGGTGGACTTGGTTGGACTGGCACGGAGGCTTGTCCGTAATAAATTATTGACTTAATTTAAAATACAAAATATCTAAATAATATGCCATTAACTAAACAAAGCCCAATTCAGAATCAAGGTTCGCAACCTCTTATGTCAAGAAGAGGTGCAGTTGAAAAACAATATTCCGATAGCGATTTGAATTTTAATAGTGTTCCATATGGCGAACAAACACTTGGGTATTCTACTAAATTATCTCCAGATCAAATACGCAGCGTAAATAAATATTCAGATAAACAAATTCCAGTTCCAGAAGATGAACCTAATAATTCATTTTCATCAATAAACGATTCTTACAATAAGATGTTTAGTGATTATGAAAGTTATAGTTTTGATCCAATGAAACGTGCTCCAACAAAAGAAAAACGAAAAGTAAGTATGGCATTACGAGATCCTAGTAAGGGAGCAGGGTTTTATGATGACCCCCAAAATTATACTAGCGTAACATTAGATGCTGGCCCGATGCCTAGTAATGAATTCTCAGATAAATATAGCGGAGTTAAAAAAACTGATTTACCTAGTTTTGAAAAAAATAAATCATATCAACAGGATTTATTAAAAAATCCTGCATTATCTATGTTTGATGAAAGAGCTTCGTTTGTTGATAAATTTAATACATTATGGAAACCTAACAAAAAATATAAATGAGAATTACACTTGGACAAGCTAGAGAACAACTTTATCAATCCATTGTTCCATCTATTGATAATCAATTAAATATTGATAAGTTTAACTCTTATTTAAACTTAGCTCAAGAAAGATTAATAAATAGTGGTAAATGGAATGGGACAATTTTGCCTGTTAGGTTTTTATCTCCTGATGGAATCATAACTCTTCCAAGGAAGTTTGTATCAATATTGGCTTCTAAGTGGGTTAAAGATCAAGCATCTGGTCCGATTCAAATACATAACAATTGGTTTTCATATTTGAATGCTACAACGGATTTGTGGTCTTCATCTCATTGGCCTCGGTATGGATATAATAATACTTTTATAAATGATATTGGAGATGGATTTTGCACATTCAAAGATTCTCCATATACATCCTGCACATTAAAAATAGAACTAGAAAGCAATTTTGATTCAGGTAATAGCGTTGTAATACAAGGCAAAGATACTAACGATAATCCAGTTACAATTACGCACACGTTATCTTTCCCTAACTCAACTACAACTCAAGTTTTTAATGGGACTATAACGATGTTCCAAAAGCCCATAACATTTGGTCGCATTAATTTGTATGCTGTTGATGGTGTAAATCAAACTTTAATAGGTTCATATGAGGCATCTGAAACAACAGCAAGTTATCATAGATATTCAGTTCCTAATGAGCCAGAAGTTGATTACATTGATGCGTTGTGTAAGATGAGATATGTTCCATGCATAACAGATACAGATGAAGTTATTGTTTCAAATTTAGGCGCATTAAAAAACATGCTTACTTCATTAAGGTTTGAAGATGAAGCTGATTTAGAAAGATCTGAAATGTTCTTTAATAAAGCATTGCAATTATTGAACGGAGAAAATAAGGAAACTAGGGGTGGATCTAAGTGGACATTAAACATAGATCCAGCTACAATGCAGTTTAATAACCTTTGGCAAGGAAGATAATTATGGCTACTTTTACACAAACACCTGGACGAATTGATATTGAAGCAACAGTTGGTTCTGCATTTGCAACTAACTTAAATTTCAATGCAAATATATCTACAGCTACATTTGATGCTGCTATTATAATTCAAGAATATCCATCTGTTATTGAAGTTCCAATGACAGTAACAGTTCTTGGAACTCAAAGTATAGCCCTTTCAATGTCTGCAACACAGACGCAAAATATTGGAGCTATATCTAATAAGAAGTGGTATTTAAAATGGACATACTCTTCAATAACTCAAACAATATTAAGTGGCAGGATTCAGTTATCAGTTGTCCCCATCAATGTAAATGTTCCTAATAATGTTAATGCAATTATTGAGAATTTTGATATTAATGTAACAGTACCTTATGTTTCTGCTATTGGGGCTACAGGTTCCACTGGCTCAGACGGAGCTACTGGTCCTCAAGGGTCTACTGGTTTACAAGGTTCCACAGGAGCAACTGGAGCAGGGTCTACTGGAGCTACTGGTATTCAAGGAGCAACTGGAGATTTTGGAGCCACAGGACCAACAGGTATTGGATATGATTTTGTGTTTTCAACCACTCCAGCAATACCATCTCAACCATCTCCAATACAATTAATTGTTAACGATAGAGGGGCATTCTTTACTGGAATGCGAGTAAGGGCAGTTAATTCAAGCACAAATTTCTTTGAAGGACTTGTTACAATAACAAGTAATACGATATTTACAATTGATGTAGATTACTTTGTTGGATCAACTGCTGGTTCTTTTTGGACAATATCTGTTGCTGGAACATTGGGAACACAGGGAGCTACTGGACTAATTGGACCACAAGGTTCTACAGGGTTAACTGGAAGCACTGGAGCAACTGGAGCGGGAGCAACGGGAGCCAGTGGAGTTCAAGGAGCAACTGGAGATTTTGGAGCTACTGGTGCTACAGGAATAGGTGCAACTGGAGCTTCTGGAGCTACTGGAATAACAGGTCAAACAACTACATTTTATAGATATGACGCTGAAATAACTCAAGTAAGCGGAACGCCAACTTCTGGTTATTTATATTGGAATAATTTAACTCAAACAAGTGCTACCCAAATAGGGGTTTCACATACAACAGCATTATCTGAAGATATTGATTTGTTATTATCATTAATTTCTGTAGGAAATGAATTTGTAATACAAAATAAATCTAGCTCTATAGATTTTCAAAAATGGCAAATATCATCTGCGCCAATATTTATTCCTAATAGTTATATTGAAATACCAGTAACGCTTATTAGTAGTGGAGGAACTGGAAGTTCCAATTTTTCTCAGAATGATAATTTAATATTTGTATTAACACAAACTGGAATTCAAGGTGCAACTGGATTAACTGGGTCTACTGGAATTGGATCTACTGGTGCAACTGGATTGGTTGGGGCAACAGGATCTTCAGGCATACAAGGATCAACAGGATTAATTGGAACTACAGGAGCAACTGGAATTCAAGGTGTAGTTGGAGCAAGTGGAGCTACTGGTGCTACTGGAATTCAAGGTCCATTAGGTGCAACTGGATTAACTGGATCTACTGGAATTGGATCTACTGGTGCAACAGGTCCATCTCCGATATTATCTGGAGTAGGTTCTCCAGAAGGGGTTGTATCTGCTATTACTGGAAGTTTATATATCAATACATCTGGTGGATCAAATAACACTCTTTGGGTAAAGGAGTCTAGCCCTACAGTAAATACTGGTTGGATAGCTAAATAGAATAATATAAATATATGGCTAAAGAATTAACAAAAGAAGAAATAGAAGCAAAGCGTTTAGAAGAAGAGAAGAAAGCAAAGCGTTTAGAAGAAGCGCAAAAATACATGGAAGAAGGATTGAGTTCCACTGAATATAAAAAACCTCAATCATTAAACTCCAACTCTAATAAATCTGCTCTTTCTAATTTCTTTAAAGAAACGGAAGCAACTAAACCCCCTGAAGGAAAGAATATCTCTCTTAATAAAGATATGACATTACCTTCTATAACAGGGAAAAAAACAGTATCAAAAGATATTGATAAGTTCGCTGAAGAATATAATCCACAAAAAAATACAGCTTTAGTTAATGCTCTTGTTGATGCAAATGCATTAAAGGAACGAAAAGAAAGACAAGCTAAACCTGATATAGCTCCAGCACTTGCGGTTCAAAGGGCTAGTGAAGCATCCGTTCCATCTGTTTCTAAAGTTGAAGGAGAGCAAGATGAAACAACGAAGCCTACTACGGAAACAAAAGAGGCATTAAAAAATGTATACGCTGTTAGACTTTCAAAGAGAGAAGATAAAAATAAAATATTTAATACTTTAAAGGAAGCTCAAGATTACTTTAAAGAACAAGGTGGACGTGGAGCTATAGCTACATTTAAAGATCGCAGAACAGACAAAAAATCTGTTGAAGCATTACAAGAAGAGTACAGGAAAAAATATCAACCAGAAAAGAAACAATGGCGACCAGAAGTGCTGGCTGAAGAGGCTAAACAAATAGAAGAAGATAAAAGGAGTGGAAGGTATTCTGACCCACAGGCTCGCGCAGAAAACTTTGCGTTTGGAGAACAACGTGAAGCAACGGCAACTAAAGCTAGAAATCAAGAAAATCAAAAGGCAGCAAAAGCTAGATTAGATGAAGGATTCAAAAGGTCTGGCGGCAGAAGCATGTGGGATGATCAAGTTGATGCAAGGAAGAAACAAGATGCTGCAAATAAAGCAAGTTTTGGAAAGTTTCAAGAAAGCGTTAGGTCAAAAGATAGAGCATTAAATTCTTATAATGAATATAATAAAGAAAAAGGTCTTTTAAATAAAGCCTACAATGCTGCTTTGAAGTCCGAAGATTATGGAGCGGCATTGCAACTCAAACAAGCAATGACAAGGCAAGGCAGAGGTGTCCCTGCTGAAGCGGGAGCAAGAATGAAGTATTTTGAAGAAACGCAAGCGGAAAGGGAAAAAGCAACAATTGAAGCAGAAGAGGCAAGAAGGAAAAAAGAAGCTTATGATTTAGCTAGATTTGAAGAGAATAGAATAGCAAATGAAAGATACATGGCATCAAATCCAGATGCTCAATTTAATAATTATTCAAATGCAAATCCATTTAATAAAGAAATTCGGTTATTTTAATAAACAAAAATATGGCAAGAAAATCACAACCTAGGTTTGAGGGGATAGATTCGTATATTTTTTCTGGTGCAGAAAGAGCTATGGATAATTCTATGGCAAACGATCCAGGTTCACTTGCATATTCATATGGTGAATTAGATAAAAAATATCCTATATCTTCAACAAGAAAACTTCAACCAGAATCCATTCAATATGAAATTGATGAGCAAGAATTAGAACGAAAAACTGCTGAAATTGCATATAAAGAAAAACAATATAGAATGCAATTAATGGATTCTCAATTGAATCGTGAGAATGCTCGCTTAACTCAAGTTCCGCTTATTCGTAAAGAGTTATCAAATTTAAATCCCCAATCAGATGATTTTCAAAAACAATTAATTGACACATATCAAAGATATCCAATTGGATATGAAGATGAAGGATTGCAAAAATCTATTATCCAACCATTAATGAATACGCATAACCAGTATATTCAAAATAAGAATTACATGGAAAGACTTAGCCAGCGTCCTATGACTGTTACAGAAATGGATAAAGCAAATAATTTGTATTTTGATTTAAGCATGATGAAACAGAACGGGGAACCAATGTCTCAAGTGCAAGAAGACATGTTGTTAAATCTTGAATCTAGGATGTCAAGTTCTGGATCTACTAGACAACCTTCTGCTAAACCACAACAGCAATTCAATCAAAATGCATCTGGAAATAATTTCTTATCTATTGAAGAGGCTGAAGCTTCTGGCTTGCCAACAGGTACAATCGTGTATATAAATGGTCGAAAAGCAAGGATCGACTAATGCCTATTACATTTTTAGATGAAGAAGATAATACTGGAATTGATGACACATCGTTAATTCCATCAATACAACCCAAAAAAAGAAAAGTTACTTTTCTTGATGAAGAACCTGAAGAAGAAGTTGGAACACTTCAAGGTATAGCAAATACAGCACAGAATGCTTTAGACTCATCACAACAAGCATTACTCGCCGTTGGTGGCGTAGATGAAGATCAAGCCAAAAAGATTTCTGAACTTGAATATGCAAAGCAAGCAAGAAAAGCTGCACCAGGGTATGCTGAATATCAGAAGGCAGAAGGGTGGGATGCAGTTGGAGCATTCTTAAAGAATCCAGTTGAGGTAACAACAAACATTATCGGTGAAGGTTTAGCTGGTAGCTTGCCAGCATTAGGTGCTGGATTAACTGCTGGTGCTGCTGGTGCTGCTGTAGGATCTGTAGTTCCTGGTATTGGAACTGGAATTGGTTATACTGCTGGTCAAGTGGCTGGAACATTCGGTGGCTCGCTATCTACTGAATATGGAAGTAAGATTCTTGAAGAGTTACAAAACTCTGGCATGGATATTACTGACCCGAATAGTATCCAAAGCTACTTCTCTGATGAGGAAAAGTTAGCTCCTATTCGTGAAAAAGCACTATTACGTGGTGTACCTGTAGCTGCGTTTGATGCTGTATCCGCTGGTATCGGTGGCAAACTAGGACGTGTATTTGGTAGCGAGATCATCAAAGAAGGCGAGAAAGTTCTTGGAAAGAAATTCGCAACAAAGACTGGTGAAGCTCTTACTGAGTTGGGAGCGCAAGCTGTTCTTGGTGGTGGTGGTGAAGTTGCAGGATCTGTTGCTGCTGGAGATGAAGTTAATCTCAAGGATGTATTTGCTGAAGTTATTGGTGAAGTTGGAACTGGTTCTATTGAAGTTCTCCAAGGCAAGATTGCAGATAGGGCTAACCAGCGTAAGTTAATTGAAGCGAAAGCTAATCAAGATATATTGAACCTCAGTGAGACGCTTGAACAAAACAATGCACCTCAAACAGCACGGGCAACCACTCAAGAACTCGCTAAACAACTATCTGATGATCTGAATGTAGATAGGGAAGAAGAAGCTGTAGAACTCGCTGAACTTGGTGGACAGACATTAAAGAAGATTAATGAAGTAAAAACTGAGACACAAACTGCAACTACTAAAGAAGAAGTAGCTACAAATCTATCCGAAGAAGATTTAAATGCACGTGAGCAGGACGCTGAAAAACTTGTTCAACAATACAAGGACGCATACTTTGAGTCACAAGATCCTAATGATCGAGCTAAAGCTGTAGAGTTTCAAGGAGTATTGGACGCTATTCAAGTAGAAAAACGCAAAAGATCATATGAAAAAGGACGTTCTGCTCCTACTCAACAGCAAGATGTAACGACTCCCACAGCAGAAGAAGTAGTTACACCAACTACTGGAACTGAAGTAATTCCACTGCGAGATACTATTATTCAATCTGGAATACCAGAGGAAGCTGCTGATATATATATTGATAACCTTAAAGGTGAAGGTCTTAATGAAGATCAAATTAGGGAAATAGCAGATAATAATAAATCTTTAAGAGAAGAAGCTGCTCGTAAAAACGAAGAAGAATCAATAGCTAAACGAGATCTTGCTCAACGAGCAAGGATGGGAGACAAGGAAGCGAGAGCGCAATTGGAAGGTGAACGTGGAATATTAGCTACACCAACTACTGAAGATATTACAGCAGTTCCTCCTGTCGCAGAAACTGCAACACTCCCAGTAGAACAAGCCCCATTAACGCAACAAGCAGTTGCACAACAAGTAGAAACTCAACCATATGCCACTCAAGAAATCATCCAGCCAGAAGTCGTTCGTCAAGAACCTCAAGACGGAACTCAAATCGGGAAAAAGCCCGAAACAATCATTAGCGATAGCTTACGCGATAAAGAGAAAAGCGTCGAAGGACTAATCAGGGATAGGAACTCCTCTATGGGAGTTGCTTATCCTGCCGTGTTCGACAGGATCAAGGATTTGAAGGTTGCACAATCTGTTGTCAGTGATCTTCCTGTTGATGTGGTGAACTTGTTCGGTGGTAAGGAGGGGGCGTCCCAAGTGCTGCTCAATAACCCATCTGTGTTCCAAGACACTCTTGCCGTTCTTGGTGATGCGAACATACCTAGACTTATTGGGGATCCTTACATTATTGCTGTAGCAAATTTGAGAACAAAACTTCTTAACTCCCTTTCTGCTGGGGGAAATAAAGAAAGTATTTCCGCATTGGAGGCAGCTAATAGAACACTTGGAGAAGTTATGGGGACGCTTTCCCTTGGTGGCCGCGAGTTGGGCGGGGAGCCTCTTGTCTCTAGTTCCATGGTTAAGGCAGCTCCTACAGCAGAATTTGGCGGTATTCTTCCTGTAAAAAGCGACAGAGAAGCTCTCTCCGCAGAAGAGGCAATTCTTAGTGGATCTGTTTCTATTCCTTTTGATGAAATAAAAGTAACAGAAAAAAAACCACAATCAAGCGTTAGTTATGGCTTAGTTTCGACTCCAACCGCTGAAGGGCGTGTTGCGACAACTCCCCCCCCCGTAGCCGAGACTCCTGCTGTAACAGAAGCACCCGCCGCAGAGGTTGCGACTATCCAGCGTGACATGACGAAGCCAGAGCAGATGACTCCAGAGGAGTTATGGTCAAGCCGATATGAAGGCAATGCCCCATCACTATCCAAAGGAGCGGAAGATGTTTGGTGGAATAAAGCAACTTCAACACCAAGCAAAGGATCATTTACAACCCATCCAATGATGGCATCTGAAAAAGATGGAAAGTTTTTAGTGAGACTTGGAAGTGGAATGAAGTCAAAAATAAAATCATTCAACTCCAAGCGTGAGGCTTTTTTAGCATATAAAAGGCAAGGAGCAGGAGCTACTGGAAATGCGCTAATTGATGTTATTGAAGGAACTCCACAAAAAAGCGATGCGATTATTTACGATGTTGCAGTAAAACAGAATAAACCAATATCAACCAAAGCTGTAGAACTATATAACATACAACTTCCCGAAGGATACACCAAGCAAGGTGATCTGTATGTTTACCAACCCGCAGTATCGGAAACAATAACTCCAGCAGCACCAACAGGTCCACAAGTTGGGAGGATTGGAACTGAAGATCAAATTAAAAATGCAGATCAGCATGCTGCTGAAATGGGAGGATCTGTTTTATATCAAGATGGTGATATCTCCTTAATTAGAGGATATAGTTTACTAGGTGGAAATCCTGTTTATATTGTTTCAAATAAGGAAATGAGAGCCAGAAATGACATTTCATCATATGCTGGAAATTTAGTAACCACAGAACAGAAGGCTCAGTTAATTGATCTTAAAAACAAAATTGAATCTAAAGATCAAGAATCATTTAATAATAATCCATTTATTACATTTTCAGATGGGATTTCATTTTCAAATGAAGTTCCCGAAAGTATTGCTGGAATATTAAAGGGGTGGAAAAGTTTACTTAATATTAAAGCAAATGTATATGTAACAACATATAATGATGTTTTGTTAAATCGAGATAAATTTAATGGACCCCATAGAGTAATTGGTTCCTCTGCATTAGACTCAAATAAAACAGATGGTTCAATGAGGAAAATGCCAAATGGTGACTTCTATATTATGTTTAGAACGAAACCAAGCAAAACTAAAATGCTTGAAACATTATCGCATGAGCTTGGGCATTTGCATGAAAAAGAAGCATATAAAAACGCAGATGAAAAAACCCAAACAATGCTTAGAGATGAGCATAGCAAATGGCTTAAATCACAAACTGGTAAAACTGCTCAAGAATTCATATCTTCATTAAGGGCAGTAAAGTCAGCTAAATCTAATATTGGTGCTTCTGAGGGAATGATGGCAGACGATCTTTCTGCGTATTGGAAAAGTTTTGGGGAATGGTATGCAGATCAGGTTTCACGATGGGCAGTATCAAAAGAAGAACCTCTTACAATAGTTGATAAATTCTTTAGTAAAATTGCAAAAGCATTAAAATCATTTTATTCAAATCTCAAAAATCAAGGTTATCTTCCTAATGAAACATTTGTCCAGTATCTTGAAAAAACACTAAATCAACCAGAACGAATAGTTTCAGAAGAAACAACTCAAGAATCACAAGTAGATGAATCCATGCAACCAACAGGTCCACAAGTTGGACAACGTGTTCGTTCTGGTAGTACACCTCAACCATTCGTCATAACAGAAGTAACACCACAGACAGCTAGAGACGTGGAGCTAGGAGAGCAATACTACAAGATCAAGAACGAGCGAACTGGGGAAATAAGTGTAGTTGAGTCTGTAGACATTACTCCTGTCAAGACAACTAGGAGCAGCAAGAAACTTAAAGCTGTATATCCAAGTAAGGGTGGAGTTGAGGTCGGAGATATGAATGTCTCCCAGAGAATGGAGGCCCTAGCAAAAATAACTCCAAAAACACCAGAAGAGGAAACGGCATTTCAAAAAGCATTATCAAACAAGATGATGGCAAGAAATCCAGAACTTGCTATTGCTGCTGTAAGACTAAAAAATGGTGAAATTACTGCTGGAGAATATGCTGACTTAATAGATATCATTGATCCATTTACTATTAAGGGTTTTGAATCTATTCCAACAAAATCAAAGATAGATCAATATATTGATGAAGGTAAAAAAAACAAAGTAAATGCACCGATAGAAAACGGAAAGGAAGTTGAGTTTAGGATAGACATACCAACATACAACCGATCTACGGCAGCAGGAGATACTATTTATGCCGTAACAGCACATGAACCAGTTCCAGAAGCCAGCAAACGAGTTGGGATTCCAATATCTTATGTTGGTGTAGCAAAGGTAATTAATCCTAAGATGATGACTCGTTCCATTTCTGGAAAGGGTGAAGCAATTGATATTGCAACTGGTTCTGGCAAGTTCCCTCTCGCTACAGTCAAAGGAAACTACGAGGCTATTACAGAACTTCCAGCAGATATTAATGACCCGAATGCTTGGACTGAAGTTTCATACAATCCAATTCGCTCAAGTTACTTTGTAGATGTTCGTTCAAAGAATGCGGTAGTTGGTGGTGAAGAAGCAATCATGGTTGGTTCTCGCGTTTTTGTTAAAAATCCTCAAACGCAAGCTAGACCCACAGGAGTTGTAGGTGGGAATGGCGTTACTGATATTAGATATGCTAGAGCTAGAGATAAAGCTAAATACAGACAGAAATATAAATCTGCTGAAGTTCTTACAAAAATCAACAACTACATTAAAAATGGATTAGTTGAAATGAAGGAAGCGGGGGATAATGGAAATGTTGAATTAATTGAAGAAATTTCAAAGAAAATTGATTTTGCATCTAAATACAATATCAATGAATCGGAATTGTATTCTGAGAAAGAACTAGAAGATGGAGTCCGTAATTTCTTTAAAGGGAATATACCTAGCAATGTTATATTTACAAATGACATAGGAGACGATAGCTACGCATCCTATGTTTTAAATACTGGCGAAATAGAGATAAATAGAGCTTACTTTAAACGTGATGTAAATATTGATGCAATAATTGGACATGAGTTAGGTCACTTTGCATTTGGTGATCCTGAGTTTCAAAAAATATTTACAAGTTTTTGGGATGATTTAACTCAAGAACAACGTGATGCTATATCTGAATACGTTGAAGAAAATTATAGCGCACTTAGTCCTGATTTAAGGAATGAAGAAAAAGTAATAAGAGCATGGCAAGCTCTGCTTGAACAAAATCCTGAGATTAGATCTAAATGGCAAAATTTCGTTGAAGCAGTTAAAAGGTTCCTTAATAAATATTTCTCTACGAGTTATGAAGTTAATGACTCTGATAAGTTTGTGCTTAATGTCCTTAATGCCATTCGACAAGATTTCATTAGTGGAAAGAAAATGCTTAGAGAAGATGGAACTGATTTTAAATTACAAGCAAAGGCGCAAGTTCATGGTCAAAAAGAAGCGGGAAGAGAACTTAATAGTTTTATTGGTGGGGAAAAAATAGTTCAAGATATAGTAAGACAGAACTACTTTGACTCTACTCAATTCAGTGACGAGAATACACAGAAGGCGTATGATTTATTGCAATCATTAACTGATTTCACTGATGGGAACAATAATGATTTTGCGATTAAATTAAATGAAGACATTCAATCTAAATTAAAAGATCAAGATGTTCATCCAGATATAAAGCAAGTTATTGGAGTTCAAATATTAAGGAACGAATTACAAAGATATTCTAATAAGTTACTTGTTTCTGGTGATTCTTTTTTTGAAAAGATTTATAAAATTAATGCTAATGATATTCCACTTGGAATTAAAGATGTAACTTCATCTAATATAGCTAGAGCATTAGGTGCTATTGCAAAAATCAACAACCCAATGATTGGCGCGATTCAAGCCCAAGGAAAGGGAGAAGTTGTACAACTAGCCTCAACTACCTTTGGAACCAAAGAACCCTCTACAGAGCAAATTAACGTAATTGAAGAGGCATTGAAAGAATCAGGTAAAGCTGAAACGATAGATAATGCTGACATACTGGATAGCGTTGTTTCCGCTGAAAGTAAAACGGGAGTAAATATACGCAAGGACATTGATGCCACCATCAAGAAATCTGGAGTAAAACAAAAAACAGTTGATGACGTTATTGGTTCAACTGAAACTGGTAAAACTGAATTTGCTGGAGTTGACGCATCTACAGCTAAGGCATCAATTAAAAAACAAGCAACATCACCTATTGACGCTCAAGCTGAACGTGCAATCGAAGGACTAGCTAAATTACAGTCAGATGTACAAGCGTGGCCTAATAAAACACAAAATCAAGTAAGGTCTATTGTTCAACAAGATTTACGTCAACGTCCAGACATGGCACGTAAGGAAGCATGGAAAAGTTTACTCACTTCAAAGTTAATGAATGCTGGAGTATCTGAATCTAATGCAATGACGTTATCTGATTTAATTTGGAAACAGCATGAGATTAACAACATGAATCGTGAGATCAAGTTAATCGAATCTGCCGCTGAAAATGGTTCTCTTGGAGTTATTATTGAGATGATTAAAAATACTCCATTGCAACAGCAGTCCACTCCAGAATGGAGAAAGGAAGTTATTCGCCAGTATTTAATGTCCGCTGGATTATCTGAGAAGCAAGCTGAGAGTGCGGCTAGATTGTATGATAACATCATAGCCGAAAAGATAGCTGAGGCTAAACAAAAAGCATTTGAGCAATCTATTTCTAAAACATCTCCATGGAGAGATCACATGTCTAGGAATGGACAACTCGCTAAAGACGCATTAAAGAAAGTGTTGAATGCAGTAAGGACAAGTGCATTAGATCCGACACAAAATACTGAAAGCATCATTGCTAAACAGAATGGATGGACTGGATTTAGTGAAGCTGACTTCAGGAGGATTGCTGAGATAGATGAGATCCTTAACAACAAAGAAACTGATGATTTAAAAAAAGCAGAGTTAATGAAAGAGTTGAATGAAATCATCTCTAAAACAAAACTTCCTGTCACAGTCAAACAAGCACTGGCTGCGTTCTACACGGGACAAGCCTTAATGGGTATACCTACTGTAACTGTAAACGTATTTTCTCCATTAGGATTTAGTCTTCGTAACTTAGTAACAGACATTGGAAGATTTGCTGTCACTGATCCGACTAGGATTCCGTTAGCATTTGATACATTCCTTGATAGTATGCGTAGTTGGTATAACCAAACTAAGTATGCATTTAAAAATGAAGTATATCCCAATGACGTTGTTGAATACCTAAATGGAAATAACGTACTAAAAGAGCTTTATAATAAAGGCAAGAAAGAATGGAAGAATGGAGAATACGGATCAGGAATGCGTGACATGCTTGTTGGCATGACTCAAATTACTGGACGAGTATTATCTGCATTAGACCAAGGTGCTATTTCTGCATTAGAGAATCAAGCTGTTAATAGGTACGCAATGGAAGCGATGTCTTTAAGCAATATTCCTCGCAGTAAAAGGAATGCAGTTGCTCGCCAAATACTTCAAGCAAAAAGAAATACTTACGCTAGTTTAATAGCTGGAGGCATGGAAAAAGAACGTGCTGGAGTATTGGCTGATATGGAGATGAAAAATGAAATTAAAAAACAACTTTCATCTTTAAATATAGAATCTGAAAAAGTTAATAATGTTATTAACTCAGCACTAAATGACGCTTTGTTATCTGTTGGTAGAAACAGAACTATATCAATGGATGGGTTAACTAATGAGCAAAAAAGATTGTCTGACGATGGGATGATCTCATATCTTCCAATTAAGTTTTTAGAACAAATAGCATCTAGTTCGGCGCAACAAGGTCCACTAATGCAAGTATTCTCTAAGATGCTCTATGGATTCGCCCTTGTTCCAGCTAGAGCATTCCATAACGCAGCATGGTATAGTCCGTATGGATTCCTTAGAATATTCCGCGACAAGTATCAAAAATCAAAAGGCATGGAATCATCGTATTCTTTAAGCCTCGGAAATGAATTGCAATACCGACAGAGATTAACTGAATCTATCGCTGGAAGTCTAGTAATGCTAGGACTTGGTGCATTAGTAAAGTCATCTACGGATGATGAAGATGATGATAAGTTTAAAATTGTAGTTACTGGTAATGGTCCTGATGCTGCTGCTGATAAACAATATTACGATTCGTGGATCAAAAAATGGAAACCATACAGCATCCATATCGTAATGGGAGATACAGTTATTCCTATTAACATTGGTCGTGGTGGTGAGGCTATATTCTTTCCAATCTTAATTGCTGGAGCATTGGATGATTGGAATATCAGGAATCAAATGAATAAAGCCAAGAAGAAGCCAGCAGACTTAAATCAAGCTACAGTTATGCTTGGATCTGCATTCTTGGCATTAGCTCAACGTGGACCATATGCAGCCTTTGGTAAGTCGTTATTTAATGCAAATCGTGCTGGTCAACTTCCAGAAGAAGTAGCGGCTCAAGCTGGATACTTTGGAAAAACATTTGTTCCTATATTGGGAACATCTCTTGCAAGGAACATATCTGATTTTATTAATGATCCGATTGATAGATCGTCTATGTCTGGAGCAATATATTCTAACATACCTATTGTTGGACCAATGATTGGAACTAAAGCACTAAATGCTTTTGGACAACCAATACGTGCAGACGATTGGGGAGATAAGTTGTACAAGTTAGGAGTACCAATGGTGTTTTCTTTCCCCAAGAATACCCCTATGAATGAATTAAATGAATTGGTTCTAAGTAAAGGTGATGGTCCAACAATACCTACAAGAAGGACTGCTGAAGCGAGATTGGAGCGTCCAATGACAAACGAAGAGTTTTATGCTTACGTAAAAACGTATGGAGATTATGTTAGTAAACGCATGTTTAGAAGTCGTAAAAGTCTTGAAAGAATGGATGCTTCAAGGTATCAATCACAACTTGAAGAATACTCACAAGATGCAAGCGAACGTGCAACAAGGGCAGTGAAACGAATATCGATTGAATGATTGAATTTGAAATAAACAAAACAGTATCACCAAATGGAGGGTGGAAAATAAAACACCCAGTTACAGGAGTTGAGTTTAGCCACTATGATTTTGACTCAATAGCAAAAATGTACACTCAACATTGCATTGCAAATAATGTAATGTTATCGCCAGTGTGGGAGGAAGAGTTTCTTTCTGAGATGTGCAAACAAAATCCTCAGTGGGGTAAATCTTGCATTAGAGCAAGCATGAAGAATGTAACGCGAAGACCATTAACGCTACAGGCTGCGCTTTCATTTTTAAACATGATGAAAAATTGGGCATTAAAAACAATGTCAGGTAAACCCCCCTTTGTTTCACAGCAAGTTGCAGATTGGAGAGCAGATATGTGTGCATCATGTCCAATGAATGGAACACTTCAATTTGGTTGTGGAGCATGCATGGCTGGAGTCCTATCAATCATACACTCTATAGTTGGAAAAAGGAAGACACGCAGGGACAGCGAACTTGGCGCATGCTTGGTCTGTAGCTGTTCTTTGAAGGCGGCGGTACACATTCCATTGAATGTCCAACAAGCGGGTCTTCCTGACCACTTAAAAGAAGATTTTAAAAGAATAGATTACTGCTGGAAAAAAGAAGGTCTATGAATTTTTTACATAGCAAGGATCTAGGTGATATAATACTTAGCCTTGCCTCAGTTCAAGCATGTGGTGGAGGAAATTATTATATTAAAAATAACCCGTATGCAGTTAAGATGCTTACTGAATTGATTGAAATTCAACCATACATAGGAAAATGTGGTGAGTATTCTAATCAGAATATAGATAAATCGTTTATAGATTTTAGACAAAATGGGCATCCTTTTGGAAAAACATTAGCTGAATTGCATGCTAACTGGATAAAACAACCCGTTGATTTTTCTAAACAGTGGTTATTTTGTCCTGAAGACAAAAGGTTTTATGGCAGTATTATTGTTAACAAGACATCAAGATATAATAATACATTATTTCCGTGGAAAGAACTTACTAATACATTAAGGAATAAAATGTTATTTGTTGGAAGCGATTTAGAATATAATGTTTTTTGTAATAGATATGGCAAAATAGACAGGTTAAAAATAAAAAATTACCTTGATCTAGCTATAGCTATAAAAAGTTGTGAATGCTTTATTGGAAACCAAAGTTCCCCTAATTGCATAGCTGAAGGATTAAAACATGATTCGATATTAGAAGTATGTTTAAAAACTCCAGATTGTATCTTTAAACGATACAATACATATTATTCGTGCGATGGATCTATTAAGAAAAAAATAGGCAATGTAGAAATAGATATTACTCCAGCAGAAATAAAAGAAACACTTGATAGGTTTGAGTGTCCTGTAGGTGGATGGGTATATCAGTTGAATAATAAAACAATTAAATCGCATTACATTGATTATTTAATTCAACTTGTTATGCAAGAGGGAGTAAATAAAACAAGAAAAGAAATAGAGCTTAAAATAATTAATGATACATCTAAAGATGTTCCATTAGGAATTAATAATCAATTAATTTTACAATCAATTGAAAAGGTTAAATGTTTATTTTCTTAATAACTTGCAACCATGAGTAAGGTTTAAAGTTATCATATTCAAAAACAGTCTCCCAATCTCCAGTAAACTTTAACACTTTTTCATTAAAGTTTAATAATGAGAAATCTTGTTCTTTATGTGCATCGTTAGTTCCTTGTCCTGTTGCTGCACAATGAGCCAAGAACACCTGTTGGTTAGGGCAGTTCGTAACTATAAATCCATTAGGCTTTAAGATCCTACGCCATTCTTTTATTATATTAATTAGTTCATTATACCTAAAGTCCTCTAAGACATGGCTGCTATAAATATAATCCAATGCATTATCACATATAAAATCAAACCTTCTACAATCGCCTCGTAGTTGTTGAGCGTCACCACCTACATTAGTGTATGGTTGCGGCATATCAAATGCCCACGCTGATTCAGTTATCTTTTGACCCCCATAACCAACATCCATGCCAATTCCGGTGCAGTATTTTTCAAGTAAATGTTTACTCCTAGATGTCTCTGATTCGTGATTCATAGTGATTGTTTTGTATAAATATCAAATTTACCAAATAGTGTTTTCCAAGATTTACTTGTTGATTGATTACTTGGATTTAAGGCTTTTGTAGCATTAGATGAATCAAGATTCAATCTTTCTCTTGCGAGAGCTAATAGACCCATTCCTGCGTCAGCAATGTCGGGGGACATACCAAACCTAGATTTCATTTCTGTCTTAGGTAAAACTTTAATGCGAAGGTTAAGATTCTTTTCTCCATTAGGATCTAGTTTACGTTGGCACATTTCAACCATAAGGTCTGAACCAATACCTTTTATCTGACCAGTCCTCATATATTCTTTGGCTGAGTACCAAATCTCAGATACATGGTTTACATACCTATCATGTGCTGGAGTTGGATCGTATGCGCTAACAGGCTTTTCTGATGCCCTACCACCGAATTGTAGACCAAATACGTCTTTCGACCAAGCAACGGATATAAAGTCACCAAGAGGACCACCAGCACCAGACTTATCGTATCCTGCGTTTAATGGTTGAACACCTCTTGCGATACACTCGTTTCTAAACCATTTAACGACTTGCTGTGATCTAGTCATTGTTTTATCAGTAACATCCTCACTAAATTGAATGTATTCGTCGAATTGCAATCCGCTGAATCCATGTGGCTCGGCTAATTTCCCAACAGTTCCAAAGTAAAGAATAGTTCTATCTCCACCATTAGTAAACGATGGGTCTAGGAATGCAACTCGTATCAGATTATTGTCTAACCATATTGCTTTGTCTGTAGCTTTAGCGTTAAGTATTTCAACCTCAGAATAAATTTGATCCGATACGCCAGCAGGACACCAGAACCCACGATACATTCTCCAGTATGAAGCAGTATTCCTTTCTTCAACTGGAACTTTTTCTAAATCTTCTGGTCCATCCATCCATGAGTAAACTTTCTTTCCAGCAATCATGTTTGGGTTTTTAAGAGTATCAAAGTGCAAGCAAATTCCACGGGATGTTTCCCAATCATCATCGTCTACGCTTATAGTTTCCCATCCTTCTTTTGGTTTAGCAAACTTACCAAAAGCGTCAACGTATGAAGCAGGGTTGGATATTCCAATAAATTGAAAGCGTTCACAACCTTTGCTCAAGTTATAAAATGCAACTTCAGTAATAGCCTCTGAAAGCTCAGATAACTCGTCAGCTACAAAGATAACATTCTTTTGGTGGATACCTTGCATCTTTCCAGTAGCATCTTTTTCTTTCTTCTTCTCACCAGGGATTAGAGTGATTCCAGATAGATCGCCTTGAGTAGCTTTTCCATTTTTGTCTATGTACCTAATTGTATTTAATGAGTCGATTAGTTTACCTGGAAGTCCTAGCTTCTCGCATACAGTCCAGTACTTTACAATCTTACCCCAAATACGTTGTTTAGATGCTTTGATAGTTGTTGATGTAGCTAGAACAATTGTATTCTCTGGATCTGCTAGATAATTAATAATAGCCCATATAGCAAATGCCTCCGACTTACCAAATCCACCTGACCCTGCTATTGCTATGTAGTCATGCTTGCATGCCGCTTGAATCATCCTGTCTGCCCATGGATGCCATATAAAGTTAGCTGGTGCTTTATTATCCTTCTCAGGCCAAAATGCCTTAGCTATTCGTTTAAAGTGAAAGAATGTATCAACTCCACCAATATCAGCAGGGATTCGTTTAGTGATCTTTTCTCTAAACATGGCAAGCTCGATAGCTATTTGATGTGTGCCTTTTTTCCAGTTAAAGTCATACTGGTGGATGTATCCCTCGATTGGAAGTCCGTAGATTGGAACTGATGTCATGCTTTATAAATTATCAAATATATTAGGTGACTGCAATTTTTTTATTGCATACTTATATACTTTATGTAAGATATGTTTTGTGGAAGAAAAATCAACACATAGAGTAGTAGCGAAACTAAAGCCTTCTGAATGGATGAAGTTTAGGGCTGCATTGCTTTTGAAGAAGAAACTTAATTTTTCTGATTGGTTAAGACAGCAAATTACCATAATCATTAATGAACAATGAGTGAACTTATTAAATCATCTATCAAGCGTCTTGGTGTATCTGGAGTAAATAAACCCAAACGAACACCTAGTCATCCTACTAAAAGCCATGTTGTTTTAGCTAAAGAGGGATCTAAAGTTAAAACAATTCGATTTGGTCAACAAGGAGTTTCTGGTTCCCCAAAGAAAGAAGGCGAGTCTTCTTCTGAAAGAAAACGCAGGGAATCATTTAAGGCTAGAC
>OCVQ010000299.1_pt1 | contig 45373 bp, 37 predicted proteins | sample 1539061 | NCBI WGS metagenome assembly OCVQ01 (sample SAMEA3355526, study PRJEB22509) | marine metagenome | biome: marine; feature: river plume; material: water | place: USA | collected 2010-08-08 | depth 0.5 m | reverse complement strand
TAGGAACTCAACACAAAGCTTATGTTAAGTGTGAGTATGGAACATTCTGGGTAGACGCTAAACGTGGTCATATCTATCAGATTACAGGAGACGGCTTTAACGAGATTAAAACCGAGAATAACTTTAACTGGTTTAAAAACAATCTTCCTTTCCAAATCTTTAAAGACTTCCCAGACGTAGATGTAGACAATCCACCTTCAGGGTTAGGTATTATAATGGGATGGGATGAAAGATACGAGAGAGTGTTTATTACTAAGTTAGATTACAAAGTAAGAAAGGATATTACAGGACAGGTTAGTTATGAGGATAGAAAGTTTTTCTACCAAGATAACGTAGGAAAGACTCAAGTAGAGTTGACGGACCATACTATTTTTGAAAACAAGTCTTGGACAGTTGCTTACTCTCCTAAACTTAAAAACTTTATTTCTTTCTACTCGTACCTTCCTAATTTCTTTGTAGCTCAGTTAGGTAACTTCCAAACTATTATAAACACTGGAGCAGGTGCTAGTCTTTGGAATCATAACTTGTCTGTGTTTACTTATCAGACTTACTACGGAACTCTTTATCCTTATATCCTAGAGTACAACGTAAACTCTTTCCCTCAAGTATCTACTGTTAACTCTATTACTTTGATGCAAGATATACAAGAATACTACTCTGACTACGAATATTATTCTTTGTCGACTGCAAATAAAAAGAACTTAGCAAACTTTACTAAGGCAATTATCTATAACAAAGAACAGTCTTCTGGTGTTATTAAGTTAATTCCTGAAGAATTCGGCAATACTAGACAGAAGATAACCTATCCTAGAATGACTACAACAGGCATAGAAGCGCTTATCTCTCGTAGAGAACAGCTTTATACCTTTAACGGATTTTGGAACGTTGCAGCGCAAGGAAATGGACAACCTCTTTGGTCAACTCAGTGGGGAGACTTAGTTACTCAATACCCAATAGACAAAGTACCAAACACTAAGAGTGTAAGACCTGTGTCTGTATCTTACCAAAAGAACAAGATAAAGTCAGACTTTGCTAAAGTAAGACTAATCCAAGATGCTTACTCTAGATTTAAATTTATTAACACCATTCAAATAACACAAACCAATCCATAACTATGAGCTCCTTTAACATGAAAGAAAAAGAATTATTCACAACAATTAAGCCTGAGATTTTTCTTGGCCAATTGTTCCAGTCTCGTGATATCATCCACTTGACTCATCTTCAAACAGTAAACTATGCAGAGCACAAAGCTTTGAACTCTTACTATGATGGAATCCTTGACTTAACAGATTCACTTACCGAGACTTATTTTGGTACTGTTGGAAAACGTCTTAACATTAAGATTCCTGCATCTGAGTACATGAACTCTAGAACTCACTTGACTTACATGAAAGATTATGTAATGAAGCACAGAGGTGTTTTTGGTGCAGAGAATACTCACATCCAAAACATCATTGATGAGATCGTTGCTTTAATCACTCAAACTCTTTACTTGTTGACACTATCTTAAAATAAAAATATATGAATCGTTTAAAAGAATCTTACGCTGGCTGCATGAATTGCGGAGGTAAGATAAAAATGAAATCAGGAGGTAAATGGATCCAAAGTGCTATTAAAAAGCCAGGATCTTTTACAGCTCAAGCTAACAGAGCGGGTATGTCTGTACCTGCGTTCCGTAATAAAGTACTTAGCAATAAGAGCGCTTACTCTGCAACTACTGTAAAGAGAGCTAACCTAGCTAAGACGCTTTCTAAAATGAAAAAGTAATGTTTGTCCCAGGAGTAAACGGTTCTATAATTGCAAATTCTAATGCACCTACAGGTTCAAAACTTAGGGGTGCATATAAGAATTCCAAAAAGCGTAAGATGCCTAATGGTGGATCTGTTTTATCTATGGGAGACTACGATGTAACTACCGCTCCTAAAAAAGGGGACTACTTATTGCCTGATATTAATCGTCCTGGTTACATAGACTCTAAAGGAGGTAGAAGGACTGAATATAAGATAGGAGTAAACATTGATGGAAAAGAGACTTTACTTCCTACAGTTGTAGGGGGTAAACAACTTACCAAAGATGAAGCAATAAATCGCTACTATAAAACAGGCTTAAACATGGGTAAGTTTAATACCTCCAAAGAAGCTGACTACGCTTCTAGACTAAGAACTGCTAGATATAATATGCTGGAAGATCCTGTTAAGTTTCAAGCGAGTCAATTTAGAGACGGTGGTACATTACCTCCCATCTATACATCTAACCCAAGAGATCCTAGAATAAGAAATTATCAGGATAGTTTAAATTTATATAAGGAACAGAATCGTTTAAATATTTTAAATGATAAAACTAATTATCCTCAACAGTCAGCTCGTCCAACTATAAATAAAAATAATTTAATATATACAGGAGATCCTAATAAAGGTGGATATGTAAATCCTAAAATATTTAGTTCTAATATACCTACATTTAGTAAAGATATTCATGGTAATCTAAAACAACAATATAAAAAACCAGTTCAACCATACATATATAGAAAACCAGAAGTTACACCTGAAGTAGTAGAAACTCCTCTACCAGTTGCTTCAATACAACAACCTGTAAAAAAGATTGGTTATAATAAACCTATCATTCAACAGTTTAACTATATGTCAAATGAAAACAAAGCCAAGGCTTTGCAGAAGTATGGATCTGTTGGTGATATACCATTTCAAGGAGTAGATATTAATCAACTAAGGAACGGAGGAAAAACATCTGACGACAAACAGATGGTTGATGGAGTAGCAAGTATTCTACGTAGGGTAGAAGACAAACAAAACAGATTAAAGTTAGCTAATCAGTTAGCTAAACAGTTTAACAGAGAAAAGGTAAAGTATGACTTGTCTTTTTTCCTAGCTAAATCAAAAGTAAAAAAATGAAAAAGAAACTAAATAAACTGGGTGTAGAAAATTCTTTATGGAATAACATCCGTGCAAAGAGAGGTTCTGGAAAGAAACCTACTCCAGAGATGCTTAAGCAAGAACGTAAGATTAAACGTAATATGGCTGAGGGTGGTAAGATGCCTACCTCCGTAGCTAAAGCAAGATTCGTAGCAGCTAATAGCGGAAACATAAAAGAAGCAAGACAAGATGCTTCTAAGTACGGCTACAAGTTTATGGCAGGTGGCAGACTTAAAGCTGCTTACATGGCTAAAGGAGGGACTATTGCTAAGACTACTAAAGGTCCAGGAGCAAACTATCGTCCTACTAAACAAGGAGCAGGTATGACTCAAAAAGGAGTTATGGCTTATCGTAGGGCAAACCCTGGATCTAAACTAAGCACAGCAGTAACAGGTAAGGTTAAGGCAGGAAGTAAAGCTGCTAACCGTAGAAAGTCTTACTGTGCCCGTTCATTAGGACAATTACGTAGATCTAAACAATCTACACAAAATGATCCTAACAGCAGAATACGTCAAGCACGTAGACGCTGGAAATGTTAAACTAAAACTAAAACTAAATATATGGCAGCTAAAACATCTAAATCAAATACATCTTCATCTTCAAAGTTCAAGGTTAAACCTAAGGTAAGAAGAAAAGGAGTTGTAGCAAAGACTAGGGCATCTAAGTCAAAGTCTAGCAAAAATTATCTCAAGAAAAGTAGAGGACAGGGTTGAGAAATCAACCCTTGCTTTTTTATCTTAATCTTGTATATTTGTATAACTAGCTTAAACTCAAGCAGTTATTAACCTTCTATGTTAATAACATAAATAATTAAAACATGTTAAGAAATCGCTTATTTAAAAGATTTGGTAAAGACGGTTTACAGGAACCTGTAGATAACATTCCATCTCAGGGTATTAAAACTGCTGATACGTATCCTACTATTGAGGAGTTGGCTAGTAGAGTGTCAAATCCTAACTATAGACCCCTAACTCAATCTATGTTAGGAATTGGTACAATTAAAGATGAAGCAGGATATGAAAAACAAAACGGAGAATTAAATATTAATGCTGGTATGTTTGAGCCTAAAAAAGATTTTGGCATACCTACATACAATTTTAGTATTCCTGGTTCTAGAATGTCTCAAGACATGCGTAACCAAGAACAAACTTTAAGAGAGGGAGAGGTTTCCTCTAATACTCCTAAAAGTATATCAACAGCACAAAACATAAGTGGAGTAGTTAAAAACCAATACAATCCAAAACCAAAAAAGAAAGATTTTAATTTTCCTGGTATAGAAGAAGAAATTACATTAGGCTTAGCAGCTTTAGATAGTGCTCTTGGTTACAATCAAGATTTAGAAAATCAACGTAAATTTAACGAGTCAATACAACAACGAAAGTCAAAACCTCTTTACGATTACAACTATATGTACGGTCGTACAACAAGTGGAGGTACAGAATATCAACCTACAATTAAAGCAGAAATGGGTGCAAAAATAAACAAACGTTATTCTTCTGGTGGAGATAGTAACGTAGAGATTGAAGGTGGAGAGTTTATCCAACTTCCAAACTTTGAAACAGAAATGGCTACAGGCCCTTCTCACTCTAATGGGGGGATACCTACAAATCTTCCTGATCAAACTCGTGTATATTCTAACAGTCTAAAGCCAGAAGGTTCTAAGAAAACCTTTGCTCAAATGGCTAAAAACTACGATATTACTTCTTATAAGAAGACTCTTGATAACCCTTTTGCTAAACAAGTAGATAAGGATACTGCTGGTATTATGATGCAACGTAACCAGAAAATACTTGATAGTTTGTTTAATGATCAACAGATTCTTAATGGAGACTCTAACGGAGAGATGGAAGCAAAGAAGGGAGCAAGCATTAACAATGCAGGCTTTAGGGCACTTCCTAAAAATGTGCAAGAAAAAATACTGGCAGAAATGCAGTACGGAGGATATGCTAAAAGAGAAGCAGCATCTTTAGAGATGAAAGATGGTGCAGATGTTAAAGATCCTATTCCTACTTATCAACCTGGTACTCGTGCTAAAGTTGCTAAGATGGATCCTAAGACTAACTTGTTAATGGCAGAAGTTCCTGGACTTCAGTCTACTTTGGATAGTGGTGTATACGGACAAGAATCTAACTTAGATCTATTTAAAAAGAATTTTGATTGGTTTATAAAGGATCAAGAAGCTCAAGGTCAGACATTTGATCCTAAAAATAAAGAGCAGATGCGTATGGCACAGGTTGCTTACAATGAAGAAATTAGGAATCGTGCATTAAAAGCAGGCTATACTCCTGAGGAAGCAGATAAGTTTGCTTCTGAAATGGGCTTTGTTCCAGAAGAAGGTAACCAACGTTCTATTGATTCTAAGTTAGGTTTGTATACTGCATCAAGACAGTTGCCTAATTTTGAACCCAAGACTCCTGTTCCCCCAGGCGGTGATAACGGAGTTCCTCCTGATGGAACAAAGATAAATGATGTAACTCCTGGAAAGACAGGTAAGTATACTCCTGGAAACTTTCCTTTGTATCAAGCAATTCCTGAGGCTATGGGATTGGCACAAGCACAAGAGATTTACTCTTATGCTATTCCTGAAGTAGATGCTCCTTATATTCGTCCTCAGACTTTAAATATTCAGAGCGAACTTCAAGACATTAACAACATGGGTACAGCAGCTATTAGAGCAGGAGCAGATCCTAACATGGCATACATTGCAGGATTAGATGCTAAACAAAAGGCTTTCCAAACCAAACAAAACTATGATGCGGAAGGAAGAAGTAAAGCAGACATAATTAACGCACAGATGACTGAAAGAGCTGGTCAGTTCAATGCAGGAGCATTTGATAAAGTATATAATAACTTAGTAGGTCAGGCAAGAGATGCACAATCTGCAGAAAAACAAGCAGCAGTAGCTAATTTAGTAAATAAAAAGGGTAAATTTGAACAAGACGAAAACTTGAAAGCTTTAGGTATTCCGATTGTATCTCCTGGTTTTAACTGGAATTCTACAGGAAATCCTAGTATGCCTGAGGGTATGAGAGCTGCTTTTGAAATGTATAACTACATGAAAGAGCAAGATGCTAAGAAAGCCGCAGAAAAGCCTAAGGCTAAAAAAGGAATGTACAAAAAATAATAACTAAGACCAATGCCAATTTCAGCACAACATACCAAATTTGTATACCCAGACTATATCTCTCCTTTACCAGCAGATGACTTATTGAAGTTTGCTCAGAAGAAGCAAGAGATGTATGATGAGGGTGTAACTAAAGTACAACAGAGTATAGACACTTACCATAGTCTTAGAAGTTCTATCCTTACAGATGTAGAGAAAGAGTACTTTGACAAGAGCATGGGTAACTTAGTGCGTTCTATTAGCTCTAGTGCAGGTTTAGACTTCTCTAATAAAGCAAACGTACAGGCAGTACTTAATGTAGGTAAACCTCTTGAAAGAGATCAATATATCTTAACTGCTATCTCTAACGGAAAAGAAGTTGCTCGTAGACAAGATCAACTGACTAAGATGAAGCCAGGAGAGCGTAGTGTAGTTAATGACTACTACTATATGCAAGATGTTAATGACTATGTAAAGAGTGGTAAGTTAGGTCAGAAGATTGGTTACGGTAAAGAGTATACTCCTTATGTAGATCTTTCTAAAGATTGGATGGAGTTTATGAAAACTCAGAAGCCTAATCAGACTGAGTCTTTTGATATGAGTTCTTCTATGGGACCTGCTTACATTGAGAAGGTAACTACAGAAGGATTTAATGCTACAGACTTAGCAAATAAGTTTAAAGCATTTATTGCTACTGATCCTAATAAGATACGTCAGTTCCAGATGGATGCTGGTTACAGTTTGAATCAAGTGGGTAAAGAAGGTGCTTATCAAGGTTATGTAGAAGACATGCAACTTAAAGCAACAACTGCTGCAGAGAATGCTAAACTATTTAAAGGAGAGACAGCTAGACTTCAAAAAGCTTACAATACTACTAAGTCAGCTACAGTTAAAGGACAATTAGAACAGGCTAAACAAAGGGCTACTTATTACGAACAATCTCGTTTGTTGGCAGAACAAAAAGCTGCTACGTCTTTTGAAGACTTTGACTTAGGAGAATACATGGAAATCTACGAAGATAAATTTGCTACAAACATGGGTAACATGTATGCTAATCAAAAAGTAAGTAGAGATCTTATAAGTAATGAGTATTGGAAAGAAGCTAGAGCAGATGCTAGACAAGCTCAATCACTTCAGAATGAGTTACTCAAAGAAGAGTACAAGCAAAGATTAGCAAACCAAAAACCAGAGAACCTTCTTAAGAATAAGAAAGCAGTTATGGAGATGGCAAAAGTTGACCAGCAGGACTTTTATAATGTTCCAATGTTCTTTGATATTAATACTACTAACCTTGATATAGATAAATTATCTGTCTCTGATGTAATAAAAGATCCATCTAAAGTACTTACTGTTACTCCTTCGGGCCCACAGAAGGCTATTGTAGAATCTTTCTTAACTTATTTAAAAAATGTTAAAGATACTGATTCTTATGTTGTGGAGTTAAAGGAGGGTCAGACTATGCTAGTTACTGGAGAAAACATTAAGGATTTATATGTTAATCAGTTAGATGCTATAAAAAGTATAGCTAAGAGCAATACAGTAGAAACTTATTCAGGTAGACGTAAAGCCAATCCTTTACTTACTGCTGGTCAACAGGTTAATCCTCTAACGGATGTTGTAGAGGACGAAGAATAAATTTATCTATCAATAAATATTAAATATTAAACTTACTTAACTATGCCTTTTAATCCTCTAAGAAACGAGATTGATAAGATACACCTAGCAAAAACAGGTAAAACTTCTGAACAAATACATTCTGATCTATTACGTAATGAACAGGAAATAAATGCTATTAATGCAATTTCTGGTCCTAGTGCTTATACTCAGTATAAGGTAAATCAAGACAAACAGATTGAGTCAGGTGTTAGTAGTATCTTAACAGGTGACTTATCTTTAAATAAAGCACAGGAATCTGTTGAGGGTAAGTCATTTTGGGAACAGGCAGGTGAGTTTGCTTTTGGGGATCTTACTGCTAAGATGGTAGATGCAGATAAAGAAACAAAAAACAATATCAATTCGGCTACCTCTATCTTTAAAAAGACTTTAACTGAAGGTACAATTGAAGAAAGTCAAAAAGCTTTAGGCGAGTTAAGAGATAAGTTTAATAGAATTGCTAGTTCAACACTTAGCGCAGCTGACAAAGACTCTTTACGAAAGTCATATACTGATATGGTTGAGCAGGTTATTACAATTAATCATGCTAAACAAGCCAGAAAAAACTTTGATGCTCACCTTTCTGAAAATACATTACAGGATAGAGAAAAGTTCTTAAGTACTTTTGATGCTACAAATAAAAGATTAAGCTTTGCTTTAAAGTCTAAGCAAACAAAGAATGCAGATATTATTAATCAATTAGCTGATTTAGAGTCTAACAGAGTAGGTTCTAGACTTTATAATCCTGAGGATCTGGCTGCTTATAAATCTTCGTATTTCTCTACAGACCAGGACTTAAATGCTGGTATGGAGATGCAGTATAACTATGCTATTAAGAATGCTGCAGATGATAAGATCTATGATTATCAAAAACAAATTTTTGATATTGATAATAAGATAAAAAATACTTACGATCAAGAACAGAAGAATCTACTTGCAGTACAAAAAAATTCTTTGAATCAAGAACTAGCTTATGCTAAGAAGTTAAGTGAAAAACTAAAACCACTGACTGTTGAAGATACTTATCTAAAGAGTTTTTATCCTGAAGAGTATAGTCGTAAAAAAGCAAAACAAAAACAAGAAGTTTTTAAAAATGAAAGACTTGCAGAAGGAGATCAGGGTTCTTGGGCTGAGACAATTAGTAGAAACTGGGATTACTACCGTTCTAATGTAGCTAAGCAGTTATCGGGAATACACTCACTACTTGATGATCCTTCAGGAGCTTATAGACTAAGATCTAAGGCTGATTATATTGCTCCCCCAACATTTTTTGTTGGTAAAGATTTAAATAAGAATAACAAGATTGATGACTCTGAGATAACTCGTGATATTCATGATAACAAAGTTAGTTTTAGTCAAGTAAGCTGGACAGATAAAAAAGGTAATACAACTTGGAACTTCTGGTCACCTGCTGAACAGATTCTTCCAATTTCTATGGATGTGCTTAATACTATTTTTCTTTCTAAGGGAATAGGTATGGGAGCAAGAGCTGCAGGTTTAGGTTGGGCTAATGTAGCAGGTGCTGCAGGTTTATCTGAGGCTAATACAGCTACTTTCTTAAAAACTTGGGCTCCTAGGATTTCTACTATGGGTAATGTTACAGCAACTACCTTTCCTAGATTCTATGCAGAAGAACGTTCAAACTTTAAAGATGGAAGTACTGCTTTTAAAGTAGCAGGTCTCAGAGCAATTGTAGAAGGACTTACAGAAAGTATTACTCCAGATGTGAAATTATTTGATGGAGGAATTGCTTATGGTGCTTTAGATGATGTGTTTGCAAAACTAGGTAAGCTAGATCCTACTGCATTAAGTAATCTTACTAGACGTAGAGATATACTATTAGGATTAGTTCCAAAAAATTCTTTGTCTAAGTTTAACGCAGCATTGTTAATGGCTCCTACTGCAACTAGAAGACTTGTATCGGGTGCTACTCAAGAAGCATTTGAAGAAGTTGCAGCTTTAGCTGGTAACTATCTTGTAGATAAATACTCTACTCAACAAAACTTTGAAGTAGAAGAGACTAATAAGTTTAACTTAAGTTCTACCTTAGATACTTTTATAGAAGGGTTTATCCCGTCTTTGTTTATATCAGGCGCAACTAACTTGAGTTCTAGGAATGCAATGAGGCAGGAACGTTTAAGTCAAGCTAGATGGAACATTGCAAACAATCCTGAACAGTACAAACAGTTAATTGCAAATAGAGTATCTAATCAACAAATAACTAAAGAAGAAGGTTTAAAGAAAACTGCAGCTATTGATAACATTGCTAGGAGATTAGATAGTATGACTGAACTTAACAATGTTAAGAATCTAACCAATCTACTAGATGACAAAGAACTTCAGTTTGCACACTTTAATAATCGTTTGTTTCAAGAAGATCTATTAAATGTAGATACTACTGAATTATCTCCTGAACAACTACAGAGTTATGAGGATCTATTAGCAAATACTAGTAACTCTATCTTAAGTACTGTTAAACTTGCAGACAAATATGTAGGACTAGATGAGACAGATAAGAAAGCTATTATTAGTAAGCTATTTGAAACACAAGCAAATGCTGCAACAAATTCAGATACTAATTTATCTACTCTTTTAGGAATAGCAGAACAAACAAGACAATCTCTTTTAAGTGTTCCTGTTAACGATGATAGATATACTTTTGTGAGTGAGGAGTATAAAAAATTCCAAGACAAGGTAGATGCTAGCATTCGGGAAAGACTTGGAAGATTCAGTCAAACACTTGAGAATAATCCACAAAATCTTACAAGGTTAGAGTTACAACTTGCAGCACATACTTTCTATCCTGCAATTGACAGGATGAATGCAATTGATGCACAGTCTACTTTAGAAAACTCTCCTCTAATACAACCTACAGAGCCTGGACCTAATGCTCCTGAGTTAATTCAAAATATCTTAGATGAACTTTCTACGAGACAGATTTTAAATGAAGGAGAGTTTCAGTTTGAAGCAACTCGTAACTTACAAAACCCAGAGACTAAAGCTTTGCAAGAAAGATTACTTGCAATTGCTGAGTTATCTCCTGAAGAGTTAGAGTCAGGAGAACTGGAAGAAGGCGTTCACGATCACTTGACTGATAGTCAAAGATTTGATTTAGCTCAACAACTAGAACTACATAAAATACTTAAGGAAGAGAATCCTGAAGAACCTACTGCTTTAGAGAATCAACTAAATACACTCATCTACAATGATTATGGTAAAGCTGTTTTAGGATTAGATGCTGATAATACTAGAGCTAAAATCCTTGAAATGAACAAGGCTGCTATGGAAGCTAGATTAGATGCTCCTGTAGTTAATAACTTTGCTCCTGCTGATACTACCCCTACACCTGAAACTACGACTCCGATTGAGTTAGTTATTCCTGGAGTAACACCTGATATAGATGAGGTAGTATACAACGAATATGTTCAGATATTAAACGATTTAAATGAAATTAACCTAGATCAAGATAATGATCCTGAGGATAATAGAAGACAGATTGCAGAGTTGACTATATTTGCTTTAAAGAATCTAGATAACCTAGAGAGTCTTAATCAAGTACGTAGTGCACTATTAGGATTATATCCAGAGTACGCTACTGAGATTGAAGCTGCTATGGAGAAAGCAAATAATGGCGAAGTAGATTTAAGTGGATTAAGTTTTATTGCAGGTAAAAGAAAAACATTCTTAGAGGGAGTAATCTCTAAGTTTATTTCAAAAGGAGAATTAACTGTAGACCCTGAAGCTCCAGCACCTTTTGTGGATGAAGCTCCTGAAACTCCTACAGATGAGGACACTACTGCTGCAGATAATTTTGACTCAGCTCAAGATGCTCAGAACCAAGAAATAAAAGACTCTGAGTATACAGGAAAGGGTTTAAAAATTAACATGCTTTCCTTAAGTAAGGAAGACAAAGCAATTGATGACTTCCCAGTAACTTTAAGTTACAATATTCTAGACGCTTACTCTACAAATAAACGTTTAGGTAAATCAACTGACTACTTAAATGTTCGTATACAGTCTATGATGGGTGTATATGAGTTTGTACTTTCTCCTGAGGCTGTACAAGGTTTAAAAGAATTACAAAGCAAAACATCTCTTACAAATGAAGAGAAAGAGTTGCTTGCAGGATATCTTACTGTTAACGGAAAACTCATCCATAACAATCAGTTTATTGAGTACGTAAAGGAAAAACCATTAGCAATAGGAACGGGGGTAGGAACTGTGTTTGTAGACTCTAAAGGAAACTTACTTAAGTTTAATGCCAAAGGACAGCCCTCTAAAGATAAGAAAGCATTCTTTTCATTAAATGTAATAAAAGCAGATACAACTGATCCTGATATTATGCAAGTTAGAAGTCTTGCAGAAAGTGGAAAGATTATCAGTTCTCCTATCATTGGTATTGCCTCTGGTGTAGAGAAAGCTAAGCCTCTATCGAGTATTGTAAATGAAACAATTTATGTTCATACAGATCCATTTACAAAAGAAGAAGAGGGTGTAGGTAAAAGTTACTTTGTTAGACCTGGAAGTGTTCAAGTAGTAAATGAAGAGGCTCGTAATAAATATACAGGTGTCATCATTCCTACTAACGGAAACTCTATCCAAGCATTTGTAAAAGCTTTTAATGAGGGTACATTACCTAAAGAACTAGACGAGTCTATTAGAACTAATGCTACTGAGTTCTTAAACTATATTAGCAGACAGATTAACTCTACTAGAGTAAAAGTAGATCCTAGCAAAAGTAAACTTGCCATTAGATATTTTAAGAAGGCTGAGTTGTATCTTTCCAGTACACTTAATAATAAGATTGTAGTAAAGTCTAAGCCTACTAGGAATCTTTTAAAGACTAAAAACCAAGAAGAAGACTTACTTAGGTTGGGTGCGAAATCATACAAGTTAGTAGATGCTAGACTCTTACAAGATAATAAACCTTTTACTGCTCTTGTAGTAACTGATGAGACTGTATCTGTTAAGCAATACAACACTTATACAGATTACGTCAAGAGTCCTGAGTTTGGTGCTACTATCAAAAGAGAAGAAAACAGAAAACTAGTTTTCAGTACTGACTATAAAGTAACAGAACCTGAAGTAGATGTAACTAACGATAACGTTGAAGTAATTGATGTAGTAGAAAACATTCCTGTTCAACCTATAGATGCTAAGAAATCTGATATAGAAAGAAGAAGACAAGAAGAATTGAATAGGGACGAAAATTTAGAACTTCTATATCCATTAATACTTGAAGAAAATCCAACAAGGGAAGAGAAAGAACAAATTGCCAAAAATGAACAGGACAAAAAAGATAGGCAACAAAAAAGAGATGAAATTAACTTTAGATACGACTTAGAATTAGCTTCATTAGAATCTAGTTCTACCGAAACTGCCGAAACTATTCCATCTCCTAAGACTCTTGGTCCACGTGCTTACTTGCATAGTATGGGAGTAGGAGAGTTACCTGGAGAGACTCCTGAAGTATTTAGAAGAAGGACACTTAGTAATAAGATTAACGCAAAGCAAAAACTTGCAGCAAAGAACTGGGTAGCAAATCACCCTATCTTCAAGAATACTACCTTTATCTTTGATAACACTATCAATCACCCTGAAGCTTATGCTTCTTGGTCTAAGGCAGGTATATTCTTGTATGAGGGTGCTAACTATGCAGAAGCTTATCATGAAGCATGGCATGAATTTTCTCAGTTGTACTTAACGTCTGAACAAAAAGATAGTCTATATGCTCAAGCTAGAACCATCTACGGAGAATTACCTTTTGTAGAACTAGAAGAAAGGCTAGCAGAAGACTTTCGTGCTTACGCTTTAAGCAAAGGAAAGACCTTACCTGAGAACATAAAGAAAAACAAAGACGCTAAGTCTATCTTTACTAAGATCTGGGACTTCCTTACTAATCTGTTTACAGATAAGAAGACTGTTGATCATTACTTTGGTAAACTATACAAAGGTAACATCAGTCAATTCAAACGTAATGAAGCTAATGCATACTTCAAAACTCTTTACTCTGGTAAGTTTACTTACTACGATCAAGATGGTAAGCCTAATTCCTTATCTTTTAGGGATTCTAAGGCACTCTTAGACGATGTAGATAGTTTGTATACCTTCATTGCTAATAATGTATTTAAGGGCAGAGGACAAAGCTTTGTAAACATTGTAGCAACAGCTAAGAATGCAAACTCAGTATATCCTTACATTGCTCAGTACTTAGAGACAAAATACAATGAGTTGCTTGAGGACTACAACAAGACTAAAGATGTTAACTTAGTTCCTCAGATTGATTCTATTGTAGATATGTACGATAGATTTGGTAGCATTGCTCAATACCACAAACAAAACTCTACTCTATTTGATGATAAGATTAAAAAAGAACTTGTCAATACTCAAGTAGAGGAATTAGAAAAAGCAAATACAGAGTTTGCTACATTTGAGTCTAGTGTTAACGAAGTATCTCAGAAGCAACTTGCTTCTCAAGTATTAATTAACGCTTTAAAGACTCTTCCAAAGTACGAGAATGGTGTGGAAGTTCTTCACCCTGTGTTCGGAATTCCTTTGGTAGGAAACTTTAATACTAACTGGAATATCTTACAGCGTAAACTTTCAGGTTCTAACTCCTATGCAGACCTTTATTCTAAAGTAGAAGATCTTACAGAAGAGTATCCACAGTTTAACCAATTCCTAGAATACTTACCTGCTGTTAATTCTGCAATTAAACTTACAAGTAGCATGAACTTTAAGAATGAGTTCTATCGTATCTTTAGTATGCCTTACATTGAGGGTTATACTACAGAGATTAAAAGGAACGAAGAGGGAGAAGTTAGTGAGGTTAGAGTATTCCAAGCACAATCTCTTGATACTCAAAACATTAGAAGTTCTTACGATATACAGTTTTCTCTTAATTTTTCTCCTTACTCTTTGATAGATACGGAATCAGGCACATTCCATCTCAACACACAAAAGTATTTTAATAACTTCCCTGGAGTACCTGCAGTACCTAAAGACGAAGAGAATTACAGAGAGTACAATCAAGGTTTGTATGACATGCTTAAGCCTTTAGGTTTTAATCTTAGTGAGAACTCTATAGAATTATTTGTTAATGAGGATCCTAACGTACAAAATAGAAGAGTAAATTTAATCTATAATAAACTTACTGCTCTTTCTGCTACTCAGAAATATATTATTACTCCTTTGGCTTCATTGTCTTCTGAACATACTATTGAAGTAGACGGTAAAGAACAGAAAATAGGAGGAGAAACTAGTAGTGTATCTAGTATTATTCAGTATGAAGTAGATGCAAATCCTCAGTACGTTAATGATATGCGTTACAATGCAGCACAGAAACAAATCTGGTCTGTAAATCAACATACTTACATGACTAAAGTAATTAGTGTGTTGAATGATAATAAGTTGTACCCTACTATAGAGGACGTGTATAAGGAAATGCCTCACTTGAATCCTGAGAATAACCCTAATGCCAAAGGATCATTTATCCTATCATACTTATTTAATCCTGCTGGAAAGCGTATTAAAGATAAAGTATTTGGTAAAGAGGCTCTTAGAACAGTGGAATTATCTAATCTATTAGGTATCAAAGAATTCGGTGAGGGAGAAAAGACTATTGACAGTAATGAGTCACAAAAACACTTTGCTGATATCGTAGGTTTAGTTAAGTCTGGTGTAGAAGAGATTAACCGCCTAAGTGGTAAGTCTACTACTAGAGGTTTAGTGTTGGATAATAGACTAAGAGATTATCTAGGATTTACAGCAGCATCAAACCAAACTGATCCTTTTGCTGTTTCTGGAACTCCTCAAGTACCTTTTGAGTTATTCAAACAAAGAATCTTACCTTTAATTAACTCAGAGGTATTAAACACAGTTAAAGGTTCTGCTAACTTCAGAATCAGCCCTACAGACGAAGATGGTTCACCTAAGTTAACATACTTCCATAAAATATTTACTCCTGAACAGAGAAACGCTTTATTGTCTGCATACAAAGTAACTGATAACACAAAGTCTTTAGAGGATGTATTTACGACTGTACCCCAAGCAAAAGAAATCTTTAATGCTTTCCAAGCTTATATTGCAAAACAAGTACGTTACTCTAAGAGAGTATTAGGAGATGAGTACCCTGTTAGTGATACGGATTTGTTTAAGTATCACTTCTTCTCTTTTGTATCACGTGTTGAACAACATAAAGTATTCTTTGGTCACCCTTACTACTACAAGAATGCAAAAGATATCGAGAAGCGTCTTAGTATGTGGAATGCATTTGGTTCTTATCCTACACTAGACTTACAGAACTTAGACTTCTTGAATTCTAGTCAGTCTGGATTGACTGTGCAGTCTCAAAGAGAAGCATACCAAGCTTACGCTAACAAAGAAGGAATTAAAGTTAATCCTAATAGAGCTAACATTGATCAGATATCCTACTTAGTATTAGAGGATGAGCCTGTAAATTCTGCTACAGCAAAAGCAAGTAAATATTATGGTAAGAACAAAGAGGCTTATGTAAATAATAAAGCTGCTGCTAAACAAGATGCTGCTGCGTTTTCTACATTAGACTTCTACCGTAAGTTCTACTCTGTGTCTACAGGTGTTAGTTTTGAGATGGCTCAAGAGTTTAAAAGACAGGATACTATCTATAAGAAGTACTTAGAGTTGCAGACTGCAGAAGACTATCAAGTTGCTGCTATCACAGAAGAACTTGAAGCCGAATTAAACAAAGGGCCTTTCTACAAATTTACTATTAAGAAACTTCAGTATGCAGGACATAACGCAATAGAGACTGGAGAATCCGTTCCTGTAGGTCACAAGTATTCTATGAAGCCTATTCTTCCTTCAGAGATTATAGCTGATCCTTCACTTGCTGCTATCTTAAATAAACTTCATGCTTCATCTGCAGACTATGCTGTATATACTTCAGGTTCTAAATTAGCAGAAACAGTTAAGCCTGTTAAGTTATTTAATGCTAAAGGAGAAGTAAATGGTAAAGCATCCGCTACTGGAGTTATCGACCTTAAGAACTTAAAAGAACAAGTTTTGATTGAGAACAAAGAAGACTTTAACAGTATCTTTAGTACTCAGTTCCGTAAACTTATCTATAAAGACGTACGTACAGAGGAAGGAATGGAATTGTATAATGCCTACAAAGGTATTATCGAGTCCTTGACTGGCTTTGATAAACTTAAATTCCTAGAACAGCTTGACAATAAAGAAAAGTTGGTAGAGATGTTGATTAGAGAGATGTCTCGGAAGAATGTCTCTGAAACTACAAAAGACTTAATCAAGTTAAAAGAAGACGGTAGCTTAATGCATAGTCTTGATAGTATGATTGATCGTACTGTTATGGAAAGTGCTATTGTTTCTAGTGTTAAGAATGCAATCATTCGTCAAAAAGTACCTGGAGCACAACGAGTTCAGTATCCTGTTTCTTTAATTAGACCAAGCAGAAAGCTTAAGTACTATGATATTGTAGACGGTAAAATCTCTAAAGCAGAAGCTATTGTATCTTTCTCTAAAGGATACTATCCTCTGTTGAATCTTGTTTCTCCAGTAGACAGACAGCCTATTGGTAAATTAGATGCTCAAGGTAATTCTATTGATCCTTACACAGCGTTGACTCGTTTGAATGAGGCTTTAAATAATCCTAAGTTTAGAGATACTTACGCTAATCAACTTGCTATGGTCGCTATTCGTGTACCTGGTCAGGGTTATAACTCTATGGAGAACTTTGAAATCGTAGAATTCTTACCTGAAGAGTCAGGAGAGATTATCTTAGTTCCTGATGAAATGGTTGTTAAGTCTGGATCTGATTATGATATTGATAAATTGTTTTGCTATGATCCTACTATTGGACGTAATGGAACTGTTAGTGCATTACCTAGAACTCCTGAAGAAAGTATCTCTATTAAGAATGAACTCTTAGATAAGTTAAAAGAAAATAAAGAAGCATTCAGAGAGATTCTTAGTGAGAAGAAAGCACTTACTGAAGAGTTAGGTGCAGTCCTTAGCAAGAGAGGTTTTGATCCTACTAGTAAAGTAGGTGACCTTTATAAAGAGTTACAATCTTACAAGCATGCTGATGAGACTGAGTTGGCTAATAGTGGTGTTATCACAGAAGCAGATCTTCTTAAACTAAAAGAACGCTTAGAGAAAGGTATACCTGAAGAAAAGAATGAAGAGATCGAACGTATAAAGACAAGAATGTCTAAACTACGTGCTGCTCTGGGAGAAATATTTGATGCCGATTTGTCTATTGACTTAGCTGAAATCAATACAGAATTAAAAACTTTATCTGATGAGACTAATGAGATTAAAGATCAGTTGAATACTTTAAGAGGAGAGTACAGTAATGCTTTGTTACTTAACATCTCTGAAAGATTGTCTCAAACAGAAATCTTTGATGATTTGATTACTCCTAACGAAATCAGTAGTATTGACGAAGCAGTAACTGAGTTCGGTAAACAGGTTGAGCTTAATACAGCCTCTCTTACAAATATTGTAAGTCCTCTTTACCAGTTGTATGTATTTTCTTTGAATACGTATAAAACTTCATTAGGTACGGATGCTAAGAATAACGTATTCCATTCACTTCTTCAGAAGACTACTTTCCACAGAGAAGACAAAAAAGGAACACGTAATTATCTACTGGATTCAAATAGAACTCCAGAAGGCTATATAAACTTTAGCGAGATAAACGATGTAGATGGTAAGCGTATTTCTTACTTGTCAGGTCAAATGATCAGTGCACACGTAGACATTGAAAAGAATGACGGTATTGCACGAATCAATTTGAATAACGTAGTTACTCCAATTGTTAACTATGTAACTATGGCAGGTACAAGATTTAATGATATTGTTAAGTTGATTAACATGACTCCTGCTATTATTTCTTATTCAAAAGGAAAAGATGTTAATACTATTCTAGAAAACATTTTAGCTACTGCTCCTGAAGGAAACGCTGCAATATCTTTAATAGAAGAATCTAAAGGTAAGTCTAAAGGGAAACTTAGAGAGGTTGTGTTTAATCATTTGTTTGCTAATGTTGGAAGAGATACTGCAAGTAAAATGCTTCTTACAGAAGAAGGTCCTTTAGGTGAGTTACGTAGATTTGTGCAGTTCTTGGAGTTGGAAGAACAGACTAGAGATCTAGCAACTGTTTCTTTGTCTACAGATTATGATACTTTCTCTCCTCAAAACTTTGAGTCATTCCGTTCTAATATGATTGGACTGATGCCTTACCTTCAAATAAAAGGAAAAAAAGCTAACATCTTTAACAACAAAGGATTAAAAGATGTTATCTCTAACACAGTAGTTTCTTCTTTCCAAATACAACAAGAGGTATTAGATAAGTTTGTAGAAGTATTCCCTATATCAGCAAACTCTGCGTTAACAAATAAAATTCTTATTGAATTCGCTAAGCTAAAAGATATTAATAGAAAACTAGACTACGATAGGTTTTCTAGAACATTTAAGAACGACCTACTATACAGTTTATTTATAAATAATGTATCTGAAGCACAAAACTTTGAAACCTATGTAGACAAGAGTAACCCTGGAAACATCAATGCTATGTTCCGTAACCTCAAATCAAGACTTAAAGATAGAGGTATCGAAGCAGACAACATTATGTTTGATATCATGAGCATTGATTTTGATCTAAAAGATTTAAAATCTAAGTATCTTAGGACAGGAGTATTGGATACAGAATTAGACTACTCTGTAGACATGTACAAAGAAGCTTTTGAACAAGGATTTAATTGGTCTAATCCAGCACTTGATCCTTCTAAAGAAGCTGATGCAAATCTTATCGGAGATATGCAAGGATTCTTTAAAGCATTTGCTTACGCAGGTATCATAGGTTCTCAGTTAAATAAGAAGTTTAATTCTTACTTGCCTTTGATTCCTGAGTCTATCTACACGCTTCCTATGACAGATGTAATTACTAAATTTGCATCGGAGTTGGATTCTATGCTTGAGACTTATGGAAAGTCAGGTTTCTTAACAGACTTTGTTAAGAGATTTAACGAAAATCATCCAGAGTTTAGAAACGGCAATCAGCCTGCTTCTTTGACTTACTATAAAGATTATGTTTTGTCTAGACCTAATAGTGTAGATATCTATGAACTTAATAAAGAAGACTTGACCCTAAGTACATCTGAACAATCAGTAGTTACTAAGGCTGTAGCTGAACAACTAACTCTTGACTTTGAGACAGAGACTACGTCTTTGTTAGAAGACTCTTTCGCATCTCTACGTAAATTAAACTCAGAACTGAGTAAAAACTGCTAATTAAACTATATTTGTATTAACCCATTAACTATGTTTTGTCCTAACCTATCAGACCCTAATATAAAAGCTCAGTTTGAGTCACTTCAATCTATTGTCCCAGAATATGCTTATTATCTCTGGGATAAGTATCAGGGAGAAGTACCTGCTAAGTATTATAACTTATCTACTGCAGTTATTAAAGAAGGTATTATAGAATTGTTTGAATCTAATCCTGAGTTAGATAACATAGGTAGTCCTTCTCAATACTCTCAGTATTTAAATACTATTTTTCCTAAAAGTACAGTACAAAAAATTCTGTATCATGGGACTTATGAAAAATTTGACAAATTTTCAAAAGAAAAACTAGGAAGTACTACAGGATTAGGTAATTATACAGATCCTGTTACAGGAGAACTTATACCAATAGACTCAGGTAATGCTTTTTTCTTTACAGATAGTGTAGACACTGCAACAAGTTATTCTTTTAAAGGTAGAAATAACCTTATTAACAAGGTAGAGGGGGCTCTTCAAAGTATTTCTACTAGTTGGGGATCAATGGATAAACAAGAAGCAGTAGCGTTCTTAAAAACAATTCCTTACTATAGTAATTTAATAGAAACAGCAAAGAAAAACAATAAAAGTCAGCAACAGATAACAGATATATTAAAGTTAGAGTGGAATAAAGTTAGATCTACCCAGAAGGAAGCACAATTTAATACTTTTACTAATTGGAAAAACAACAACAAAGAAGACATTCAATCTGTGTTGGAAGTATACAAAAATATAGATAAACTTAAAAACAATGATCCTACTATTAATATTAGATTTGGTGATTTTACTAGAACTAGTGTGTCAAGAGGCGAGTTTAGTATATACTTTGATAGAGATATCAATGAATACTTTTTAACAGAAGATAAAAATAGATTCAAAAGTTCTGAGCTATCTAAAAAAGAACTAGAAGGGTTTTTACAAAGATTTTTAAATATATACAAAGAATCAGAAGAAGAGAGAAAGTTAAAACAAAAAAAAGCTGGATACATAGAACAAGTCTTACCAGTTGTTTTAAATATTCAAAATCCATTAAGTCATGATTATGAAAAATCTTCTTTTGTAGATAAATATAAAGATTCAGATAAATACAATTCAGAATATATTGCAGCTCGACAAGTTAAAAAGGCGTTGACCGAAGGTAAAGATGCGGTAATATATGAAAATATTAAAGATCCTCTTGTATCCAATTCTTACGGAGTATTTGAACCTGAACAAATCCACATACTAGGAAGCAAACAAGACATAGCAGGATTTAAAAAGTTTGTAGCTAGTAATGTAATGCCTGCTACTATGTTTAGTAGAAAGGATGCTAAGTTTGTATCTGATAGGTTTATTCGCTTAGAAAGACAATACGACTTTCTTAAAGAGATTCAAAATGATCCTGCATACTGGAAGATGTCTACGTCAGAAAGAAGAACTTACGTAGCTGCTAAACACTTTGCAGAGATTCTACCCACAATTGAAGGACGTAAGTCTGTTACTGTAGATGGTAATCGTATTTACTTGAGTCAAACAGAGAGAGTTAAGTCTCCTGCTGCACTTTATAGTTATGCTGTACGACTAAGAGAGAGTATTAATGCAATGTTCCCATTAGTATCTTATAATCCTCCTGCAACTGTAAGACAATTATATAGTGGGCAAATGCTTGTAGAGTTTGATTTATCTGGTAGATATGCTAATCCTTTCTTAGAGGCTATTGAGACTCTAGAGGAAGAGGATATGAGAGCAGAACTAGAGTTGTTTGATATCCATGAAAATCTTAAGAAGGACGAAGCAGGTTTAATGCAAAAGATTGAGTCTGCAAAAGAGTTCTTAGTAGACGGTGAAGTATTGTCATTGGACTCTAGTATGTTCCAAAGAAACTTTAAGCTAATCCAAGCACTAAAGAATCCAAACATTAAACAGTACTCAGAGGTTTTAAATAAGTTAGTAGCCAGATTTCCAGGAGTTACTTGGAAATGGGATACAGACTTAAATGAGATAGGAAGAGTAAACTTTACAACAGGTGAGATTGTATTCAATCCTGAATTAATTAAAGAGGATACTCCTTGGCATGAGTTTGGACACTTTGCAGTTAGGGCCATTAGAGAAAGCAATCCAGAACTTTTTGAACAACTTAAAAACGAAATTCAAAAGTTACATGACAATTCTCCTACATCTTCCGCTTATACTTTTGTAAAAGACAACTACCCTGATTACGTAGGTACTGATTCTTTTTGGGAAGAAGCTATTGTAACTGAGTTAGGAAGACAAGCGTCTACTAAAGCTGATAGAAGTTTGTTTGATAAAATCTTTGATTGGTTTAAATCTTTGCTTAAGTCTTTTAACGTAGGAGCTAGTGAAGTTAGCAACATGTCTAACTTAGTGGACTCTCTTGTTGATCCTTCTAATATATTCGATGTAATACCTACAAATGATGCTATAGCAGATTATATGTTCCAACGTATAATTCCTGCAGATATAGTGGATTCTGTTACTCAGTATGTAAAAACTACTCCTGATGCTCCGTTTGAGTTTCAAAACTATGCAGATAAAATAAAAACTTATGCTGCTGCTATTAGTGACTCAGAGTTTAAGAAGATTCTAGATACTAACAAGTACTTAGGTCTAGGAACAGAGTCTCTACAAAGGGCATTGAGTGCTATAAATGAAATAAAAGATATAGTTACTAAAGAAGATGTAGCTGCTTCTGTTTTAGAGTTGGCAGATTACATGCAGTATAGTGGTTACTATTTAACTGGATTACTAAGACACATTGATAACTTAGCAGAAGATCCTAATATACCTTCAGGAAAAAAACTAGGAGATATAGATAGGGCTTACAGACAAGCTTTGTCTTTTGAAAAACACCTAGAAAAGTTTAGTGAGTTAATCTCTACAGAAAAAGCAACACAAATGTACAGAGAGGAAACAGCTAAGAATGCTTTCCTAAAAAACTTTGTTACAATTGAACTTGCAATTAACAATATTAAAAAACGTCATGCTGCACTTATATTAGATCCAGTAGTGTCAGAATTATCTGATAGTCTTTCTCTTCAACGTGAGGCTATTGAGAAATCCTTTAACGAAGATATTGCTAAGTTAAAGTCTAGACAACAGACTCCTAAAATACTTAAGAGGATTGCTGAGTTAGAGGAGAGGAGAGACAGCTCTGTTCCTACTCCTGAAAATATTAAAAAATTCATATCAAATAACGATTGGATAGTAAAGAATTCTTCTTGGTTTAGTGCATTTAACTCTGCTATGTCTACTAAGAATGCAACCATACAAATGGTTTCTCAATACATTAGGGGCATTAATAACGAGTTTCAAGAAACCTTAAAGCCTATTGCAAAAGACTGGCAGAACTTAATGGATGATATTGCCAAAGAAGAAGGAGGATTTCTAAGTGCAGTTGTAACTCCTAGGGAATTCTATAAAAATTACATTAGAGAGACTTCTATTTATAAGATCGTAGATGGACAGTTAGTAAAAGACCAACAAGGTATATCTTTAAACACTAAGGTAAAAAAAGTAGAGTTGATAAACAGATCTACTGAACTACGTTACTTGGCTGAGTTTGGAGAAACTAGTGAGATTAAAGAACAAGCAGAGCAAGACCTTAAGCAATTTTACGAAGAGTATACTGAGCGTCCATTTACACAAGAGTATTATGATATTCAAAAGCTTCTTCCAGAGGATATAAAAGCTAAAAGAAACAAAATCTATCAAGAGATAGGAGCTATTAGAGAAGAGTTTGGAACAGGAGAAATAGATGACAATACTATCTTACAACTTAAGGAGAAAGAAAAAGAACTTAATGAGTTGGAACGTTTGTATACTCCAGATGGAGAGTTAAAGACGGGAAAAGAGTACGAAGATGCTTTAGCTATTCAGAATTGGAAAGAAAACAAAAGAAATTTAAGTGTAATTAGTTTTGTTTTAACTGACGATAGTAAGAACGTATTTGAAAAAGTACTTGCAGATAAAAAAGCTAAGTTAGCTAAAGGATTTATTACTCCAGAAAGTTATAATAACTGGGCTGCAGTTCACACTCGTACTATTTATACTCAGGAGTTTTATGATACAAGACAAGATATCTTAGACGAGATTCAAAAGTTGCTTAGTAGCAGAGGTTCTATTACTGACTTGTACTCTAGTTTGTTTAATCTTTTAAAAGGTAACAAGGATAAGAATGGAGTTTACGATCCTATTGATGTTACTGAAAAACAAGTAGTAAAAGCGAAAGAAATAGAACAAGAGATTGAATATATTAAAGCTTTGCTTAAACAAGATAGTCCACTAGATGCTAATACTAAGTCTACACTATCTGGACTTATAGAACAACTTCAAGGACTTCAATCTAATGTAAACTCTGAGTATTATAATACTGCAGTTGAATATCAAGTCAACGCTATTAGAACAAAGGTAGAGACAGAAAATCCTGACTTAGATCAAAAGTCTATTGAAGCATTAGTAAATGTTGCATTTAAAAACTCTACTTGGTATAAAGACAATCACATTACTAAGTATAGATTTGACTCTAATCTTCGTTCAACAGTAGAGGTAGTAGAGCCTATTTTTATGTGGAGGGTTACTAGACCTAATGATCCTAAATATATACAAAAAGATGCTCCTTCTTCATTATGGTATAAGTCTGTAGTAAATGCAGACTTTAAAAATCCTAACTATAAGCCAGGGGAGATTACATTTAAAGAAATTACAGGAGGACAATACTATAACCAAGCCTACGATAACCTATCTGATAGTCGTAAAAGACTTCTTGATAGAATGACTGACTTACATTACAGAAGTCAGGAAGGTTTGTATCAAAAGGATAAGTTAGGTGATTTGATTCCAGGACTGAGAAAGACACCTGGAGAAGTTATTGATCAAATTAAACTTAAACAGAATATTGTTAAGACTTATTTTAAGAATGTTACTAGTTTCTTCTCAGGAGACAGAGAGGCTTTCTCAGATGAGGAAGATATCTTTGGTGCAGCTTATCAAGTAGATGCTTTTGGCGATCCAGTAATGAGAGAGTCTAGAAGACTATTCAATCGTTATGCACGTACTCTTCCTATAGAACAGCAGTCTTATGATATCATGACTGCTATGGCTTCTTATGCTACTTCATCTGAAAGATTCAGAAAGATGCGTAAGTATCAATCTACTGTTCTTGCTATGGAAAGTGTAGTAACAGATAAGGGAGAACGTATAACAGATTCTACTAAAGTAATCAAAGATCTTATTGATCGTGAGTTGTATGGTAAAACCTTAGAGTCTGATACACCTTGGAAAAAAACTTCCAATTCTATTATTAGTGGTGTTACAAGTTTTGCAGGATTTAAGACACTTGGACTTAATCTTATAAACTTACCACAAAACTGGATTAGCGGACACCTTAAGATATATTCTCAATTAGGCTTCTACCATCTTACTGCTGCTGACTTAGTAAAAGCACACGCAGATACTGCTGGTATTTCGCAAGAGTTTTATCTTGCATATAATCAATTTGGAGCAAAACCTTTTAGACTATCTTTAATTGATTACTTTATAGGAACACAGGGATCGGCTAACCAAGCAAATGAGATTAACAACAAAGGTCTTGCAAAATATGGTAAAGTCTGGAAATCTGTTTCTACCTTGAGGGATTATACAGAGTTTGATATTGCTGCTGTAACTACCTATACTTTCTTAAATAAGTACAGAGTAAAGAAAAAAGACAGTGATGAAACAGTAGCACTTAAAGATGCTTTTGAATTAAAAGACGGTATAATCCAGGTTAAAGATAACGTAGAAGTTAGTCCTAAATTTATAAATAAGATTAGAAACAATGTTCAGTTAGCAAATGAAAGAGCACAGGGTATATATGCTTTAAGTGCTCAGCCAACTGCTTCTAAGCATGCATGGTTTAGATCAGTAATGTTCTTAAAGAAGTGGATTATACCTGATCTTAAATCAACTTGGGGAGTAGAGACTATTCACTATGGTTCTGGAGTAAGAACAGTAGGTTCTCATATAGCTGCTACTAGATTCTTAAGAGACTTTATTTATTATGATCAGGGTAACTTCTATAATACGTGGAAGTACAGTTCTGAAGTGGATAAGGCAGGTTTAAAACAGTTTGCTGTCCAGCTTACTACGTTTACTTTACTAGCCAATTTAATTGTTCAAATGTCTCTTGCTTTAAACTGTGAGGAAGATGCTCAAGCAGATTGGAAAGATTATGTTTGTTTAGCACTTAAGAGAACTGCAAACGAAGCTGAAGGTGTATTCACTCTATGGGGAATGAATGAGGCATTGTTTACTTGGGGATCTGAAAAAGCAAATGGTATAGGTCTTGCAGATAGGATGTTGTGGAGTTTATTAGGACCTGCAAGTGTATTTAAGAAATTCATTACAGATCGTGATGATTTATTTACTACAGATCCTTATTATAGATATCGTTCAAATTCTAATAAAGTAGACTGGGATAAAACTCACCCTATGCAAGCAGGAGAAATGGGATTAGCTATATTAGCAATGGAAGTAATGGGAGCTAAAGGAATGTTTATTGGTCCTAAGTCTATTGAATTTCAGAACAGAGCTTTTAACGCTTACTCGCCTAAGACTTATACTAAAGAACTTGTTACTCGTTACACAAAAGAACATCAAGGTTTAGAGTATATGCCAACTAGGACTCGTTTAGCTCAAGAATTAAAGTTATTTAAGAAAGAGATGAAGGATTTAGAGAGTCAAGCTTTGAGATATGTAGAACGAGGAGAACCTATTCCAGAAGAAATTGGAGTAAGAGCTAACAAGTTAAGTGTTTGGTTTGAAAGAAGAATAGAAAAAATAAAAACAGGTCAAGAAGATGAATCAACGCCTTTTGCATATCCATTTATGAACTTAATTGGAGATAGAAAAGGGTTGGATGTTAGTCCTAAGCCTTATAAGAAGTAACTTGACTTTATTTTTAATTAAAGTAAATTTGTATAACTCGGACTCAGGTCGGACTTAATGTCGAATAGATAATAAAATTATGGAAAATAATGATTTGCTCAAAGAACAAGCCAGAAGGCTTCGTCACATTGAATCAATTGTATGCTGCATTGGAGACAATGTAGGACTTAAAGGTTCTAAAGTAATTAGTGGTACTAGCCCTGTAACAGGAAGCTTTCAGTACTTTGTAGTTAATGCTACTGCTGTAGTTAGTGCTATCCTAGATCAGAACGGTAATAGTTTAATGACTGGTTTAGGTTTATCAGGCGTTAGCTTGTTAACTTTAACTAAGATTACTGTACCTGCTGGAACAACTATCTCTTCTATTACACTTGCTTCAGGATCTGTAGTAGCATATAACTCTTAAGAATGAAGACAACAATACTAGTTGCCGCATCCACAGTATGTGCTTTTCTAGGCACATATTTTTTAAAGTTAACTGCTGATAACTTCGAGCAGTTTTTGGCTATAGTATCTGTTGTTACCTTAGATGGTTTCTTTGGTGTATGGGCTGGAACTAAGAAAGAAGGCTTTCAAACTCGTAAAGCACTAAAAGTAATCAAGACTTTGGTTGGTTGGGTAGTTATACTAGCTGTTGTTCTTTTGGTAGAGAAAGCATTTGATGGTACATTTTGGCTAAGTGAGACTGTTTGTGCTCCCTTTATCGTTTTCCAACTAATTAGTGCCCTTAAGAATGCTCACACAGTAGGAGTAATAGATAACAGTGTACTATCGCAAGTCTTAGAAAAGATAGACAAACATAAATTCAACCACGACAATGAAAAACCTCTCGATTAAACTTAACTTTATCTTCTTCTTTGCTATTGTCTACCTTTTATACAGGTATGAATATGTACAAGAGCAAGATACTAATCAAGTAATATCTTTTATTGATTCTATAGATAAAGCAAATGATACTTACTTCGAGAAACTGGACTCTCTAGAGCATATAAAACATGAAGAGTATAGAACCTATGAAAAAATCACCCTTAAGTATGATACAATTCAGATTGCTATTGACACTATGCCTGATATTGACGGCACAAAGTACCTACTCACAATCTCTAGACAGCTTACCGCTAAAGGAGTTGAATGATGAGTTCCTAAAAGGAATTCAAGCACGTGAAAAGGTAGTTAGTCTTAAAAAGATTGTTAAGACTGACAGTATACAGTTAACTTTATATAAAGATTCTATTATTCCAAACTTCAGGAAAGCCCTGGATACCGCTAAAATAGAGATAGTTCGCTTGGATACTAAAGTTAAATCACAAGGAGAAACCATTAAAACACTTAAAAATGTTTTGAAAGGTGGATTATTTGCTATAGTTTTGTTAACCATAGGGTTAATACTTTAACTCTCTGCCTATGATCTCAATCTCTAAACAGATTGTTCAATATTACATTGACAATCCAAATACAACCGAGACAGCTGTTGAAGTTGCTATCCGCTTCAACTATCAGCCAGAAGCAAACAATCTACTAAGAGGAAAAAGAGTTCGTGACTTAAAGAGGACAGCAATGGCTCACTTACTTAAGAAGGATTCTTTATATCAGCCAACTGCTACTTCTCCTGTGTTGTCTAACCATACTCTAGGAACTTACGATGAAAACTTAGATAAAGGTACTCTAGAAGTATCTAAACTAGTTTCTGAGCAACCTAGATCTGCTGAAGAAATTATTAAGATCCACAAAATAGATACTACTAAGTGGAGATTAGTACAGTATTGGAGTAAAGAAAAGAGTTCAGGCTGGCTAGTGTCAGCCTTATTTGCTTCTATAAAGCCTGAGGATAGTTTACCTCAAGACATAGAAGACGTTCTAAGAGAGGTTTTCTTAGAATCTAACATAAATCCTTGCCCTACTCCTAAAAAGACTCCTGTAGCCACTAAGAAGGCTTTATTTGTCTATATGAGTGATAAACACGTAGGAGCACTTACTCACCCTAATGCTTTATTCAGTAATGAGTACAACGAAGATGTCTTTGAAGTACGTATGATGAAAGTATTAGAGGAGATAGAGAAGCAAGTAAAAGCTTTTGGTAGACTAGAAGACTTATTTATTTGTGATTTAGGAGATTCATTAGATGGTTGGAATGCTCACACTACTAGAGGAGGACACCAACTACCGCAAAACATGAACAACAAGGAGTCTTTTATGACTTACCTTTATGCTCACAAAAGATTTTTTGATGAGTTGCAAGAAAAAAATCTTGCAAATAACATTCACGCTATTATGCAAACAGAGGATAACCATGCAGGTTCCTTTGGTTATATTACAAACCAAGCATTAGCTTTATATTTAAATACAGCTTATCCATTTATCAAAGTAACGATAATGGAGAAGTTCTTAGAACACTTTGATTATGGCAAACACACGTTTATCTTCACTCATGGAAAAGATTCTGAAGATCTTAAGCATGGTCTTCCCCTTTTCTTAACAGAAAAAGCAGAAAATTTTCTTAATAAATACATAGATCACCACAACTTAGGAGAGAATAAAAACATTTCTATAGTAAAAGGAGACTTACATACAGAGAGTATGCAGCAGGTATACAAGTTTAGATACCGTAACGTATTATCTATGTATGGCTCTTCTAAGTGGGTAATGAATAACTTTGGTCCAGGATATCCAGGAGTTTCATTTGATTTAGTAGAAAAAGACACAGATTTAATATATTCGTTTTATATTCGCTTTAAATAAAATCAAATAAACAGTTATGATTACCCTAGCAGATATAGATAAATTAATAAATCAGTTCTACTTAGACTCAGAGAAGGATGGTCAGGCAATGAGACCTAACGCAGTCCTACTTACAGAAGAACAGTTTGAGGACTTACTCGTAGAGATGGGAGTAGTAGATGAAGATGATGTAACAATAGAAAGTATACTAGGATTAGATGTCATCCTAGCAGAAGGGTTAGAACACCCAAGAGTAATAAGACTATAAAAAAAGGGGCCCTATTAAGAGCCCCTTTTTGGTTGGTTGGAAATACTAAATAAACTAAAAACTAAAAACTAAAAACTAAATTACTAAAACTACTTAACCTCCTGTGGTCCTCCTGTTAAGCTAAAGAAAGCAAGAATTTCTTCTTTTACTTTCAACTCAACAACTATAGGCTCACTGGTGGTTTCAAATTTAGTGATTTTTACTGGAACTTTTTGCTTAGTAGCAGGATCAATTTTATATTGATAGTCTACAGGGTTAAGTTTGTCAGCATTTCCGTCTAAAACAATAGCTAAGCCGTTGTCTGTAGGGTAGGTCATTAAGACTTTACTAATTTCAAAGGAGAAACCTTTCTTAATGATAAGTTCCATCTCTTCTCCACTCTCGATTTTTTCTTTTTCTGTGTAATAGAATAACATAGTCTTTATTTTAAATTAAGTTAAATTACCATACAATAGCGATGTCTCCATCTCTTACCATGATTTTTTCTACTCCATCTACTTCAACTAGTTCAGCAGACTGAAGATACATTAAGTTGACATACACTACATCGCCTACTTTTACACTGGTTACTTCTTCTCCAATGGCGTAAACTTCTAGGTGCTTTAACCCAATTAATTCTTTCATGTTCAATTCCTCTTCCATCTCTGGTGTAAGTTGGAGTAGTCTTTCTTCTCTTTTAGGACGATTGAGTAATACTCTGTGTCCTTTTACGGTAATGCTCATATCTATTTTTTAAATTGTTTGTGCTTTTATTACATCTAGACCTGCAGCAATCAAGAGTTCTAGTCCTGATCTGTCTCTGTAGTCTTCAATGTATACAAATGTAGTGATTCCACTTTGAATTACCAACTTAGCACAATGCACACAGCATGCATGAGTACAGTACATAGTTGCGTCTTCTGTACTTATGGGACTCTTGCATGCTTTAGTGATTGCATTAGATTCTGCATGTAGTACGTATTCAAAGGTTACATTGTTTGCTTCACAGACATTCGGAAATCCCGAAGGTGTGCCATTATAACCAAAAGAGATAATGTTACCACCCTTTACAATGAGTGCTCCTACCTGGAGTCTTTCACAGTAGGATTCTTGGGCAATTCTTAAAGTTAAATCTAAGTAAAGCACTGCTTTATCTCCTACTGCTGCGTTGTAAATAATTGGTATCTTATGCACTATCTTTGTTTATTAGGAATTCTTCAGGTGGGAAAAATCTACAAAGTTCTCTTGGTACTTGATAAAAATCTTCATATCCTTTTCTACCATCTTTGCTTATATGCTTCTGTATCTTGTGTTCTTCTTTAAATATAACATCAGAAATAGCGCCTATAGCTCCCCCATTTATATTGCTAATTATAAAGTAGATAAACTCATTCTGTTCTGCAAACTTTTTCTTCCTAGATAAAAAAGACACTGTATCATAGAAATCTTCTGGTGTAGTTATACTTCTATCTTTTTTCATTTCTGCTTCAAACAAGTATTTCTTTCCATTCTTGTATGCAATTATGTCTATATTATAGTCTTCTTTTTCTTTAGCTATTAGTTCAAACCCCCTACTAACAATATAATCAGAAAGGAGTTGAATTCCCTTCTGATTATATGTGTCATAAGATTCTTGTATAAAAGCCATTAACTCAAGTATTCTTCAAATCTATAGATTTCTTTTCTTATATCCATATCTATGTCATTAAATTTTATATTTCTATGAAATAAAATCTTATAATCTTCTGACATGTCATGGAATCTATTCTGCTTAAACAAATCTATGTCTCTTCTGTAGATGGAATTAACTCTGAACACAAACATTATCTTGTCTTCTACCTCGTAGTAGTCATAGAAAGAGTCAAAGCTAGTAATCTTCTTTTGGAATTCCTCAAAAGCAGTTTTATCTGTAGGCTTAAACAAAAAGAAAAGACAGTATAGATACTTAGACTTGTATCCATAGTCATCTACATAAACATTAATTAAGCCGAAGTTTAACAATACACGTAAAGACTCTTCACCCCTTGCTGTAAATATCAAGGGGCTTAGAAATCTTGTGCTATTATTTAAACTTGTATTCACTACTTTATTATACAATCCTGATTCCATTGTTCTGGTAGTCTTCTCTAGTATAGTTCCACAAATCACTATCAATATGCCAACGTAGACGTTCTAGTGCTTGATGAAAGCCTTCGTAAGTCCTGCCTTGATATACTCCTCCATCTTTACCTACTGTCATTGCTTCATCTGATAACTCATAGATAAGCGGACTACCTGGGAATTTTTGGCTTTCTACCAAGAACCTAAAGTTCTTAACAGTTAAACCTTCTCCATAGATACTTAAGTCTGACTGCTTTAAAGCTTCTGTATAGAATGCTCCTTGAAGATCATAACGATACTTCATAAGAGTCTCTGTCCAATAGTTCAAAGAAGTTGTAGTAGTCTTTAAGTCGATAGGATATAAAAACTTATTGTCTACGTCCACAACTACCAAATCTAATAGAGCCTTACACTCAAACCCCAAGTACTCAAAAGTAAGGGCTTGTTGTGTAAAGATTTTATACTGATCGTTACCTAAGATAAACTTAGAACTAAAGGGATGATTCTTCAAAGACTCTACCAGATTATAGATTGTAGCCAATTGTGCTGGAGAAATTACTTTTCTTCCATCTGCTTCAATTAGGTGATCATAATAGGCTTTACCTTCTTTCTCAAATCTTTCTCTCACCTTAGGGAGAGTATCTCTTTTAAATCCTACAGTCTCATAAGCGATTTGTTCTGCATTGGAATCATGTCTATTGATGAATAGGTTCCATACAAAGTCTCCCATCTGAGCTGTTGGTCTTTCTACTGTGCTGATTAGAAATTCTTCTTGGAAGACTTCTTCTCCTTGTGTAATAATTAAGTCTACTCCATCTCCTATTAATGTTACATCTGCTGGTTCTTCTGTGTCAGACTTAGGATCGTAGTTAAAGTATAGGTTAGGATGTTGTAGGATCTTTTTAAGCCTACTTTGACTTATTGCGGTATTGCTTAGATAATCTTGATTTAGAATCATTTCTTTTTTCAATTGTTACGGTTAAAACAAACCAAAGAAAGCATAAGTGTATGTTCAAGTTATATAACGAAGATGTACGACTTATGCTTACAGTTGGTATTAAATAAAAGAACCAATAAGGATAACCTCGTTGTCCTCTGGTTCCATAAAGAAAGTTACTTAGTTGGAATTTCACGGCTTCTATCATCATATTGAGACTTTTCTCTCATTATGTACGAGAGAAACATAGCATTACACATAACATGTCCTAGGTGATCTATTCCTGATTCAGGGTCTTTGTCTTCCCCATTTAGGAAAGCAAACATATGTCTAAGCAAACTTTCACTTACTTCAGAAACTGGCATACCTTTACACCAGTTCCACTTAGCGTACTTTTCTGCACCAAACTCAAGGACTTCAACCATAGACTCTAGAGACTTAAAGTCTACTAAAGTCCATCTTCTCTTGCCTGTGTTGTAACGTAAAGCTTGTTCAGTCATAATCAACGCATTAAAGCACCCGTAGTTGTTTTAGAAGTAGCATCTACTGGTTTTACAGTTAAGATAACTCTTCCAAACTTCATTGAAGATAGTTCAGTAACTACGCAAGTTACTCCGTTGCAGTCAACAATAGTACCCAATTGAATACTTTCTGCTGATTCGTTGTCATTGTAGGTAACAATGTTTTCACCGTAATGATAGTTGACATCAGGTAAGCCCACAGCTTCCACTCTGTCTGTTTCTGTTCTTGGTTCTATTATATATAACATAATTTTAGTTTAATTAATTTAATTCAGGTACAGGTACTCCTAGAGTATCTGTTGCAAAGTTAATTACTTGCTTAATAAATTCATTAACTTCTTCTTTTTTTCCTTTAGAAAGTGAGAGTGGTGTTTTAATAAATTGACCTTGGAACATAATCTCCTCATAGAAGAACTTGTCCTTAAGATAAGTGACTACCTCTTCTTTGGTGTATACTTCGCCTGTAAGGGCTTCAAATCCTCCTTTGATGATAGGTACTAGGGTGCTGTAGAAATAAGCTAACTGAGGGTTTGTTTTCTTAGAATCTAATCTAGTTATACAAACTTCTACATCCACCGCAGGATCTCCTTTTGTCAATTCTCTAAAGTACGACTGCATCAACTCTCTATCTCCCTTAAGATGAATAGTTCCATCTATGTTAAGGGAGAGAGTAGCTGGCATATAAATACGGTTAATCATGGTTTATTCTGCTGCCCAACCAAAGAATACATATTCTCCTGGACGTTCTCCACTACTAGGCTTATAGTTTACAAAGGCTACATCTTTCTCACCTTCTTTTAAAACATTAACTCTAGTAACGTGACTACTAATCTTAGTAAGTTCTGTGTAGTCTCTAGCAATTTTAATTGCTCCTGCTTGTAATGGATGACTTCCAATAAGTCTTCCTTCTGCTTGTACTTCGTATCTAGTTTCCCAAACACGTCTACCTACCTGAGGTACTAGCTCTACTTGGCTTTTAATCTTGTTGGTGTTTAACTTAGGTTCTACAGTGCAGATACCCCAACAATCTCTTTTATCCATAACGTCTTCTGCTGATTCAATAAAGTCATTTAGTTTTTTGCCTGACTCTTTAAATCTTTTAGTAACGTCTACAAAACCATTAGTTGTACTAATAGTTCCGTTATACGCATCATTTCCTGATTCTTCAATAGCATCGTCTACTAAGTTTTTGTAAGCTTCCTTCATATTAGGAGCTACTGTTCTGTTATAAAATGTGGTTGATCCCATAATTTTAGTTTTGTTTTTGTTTTAGTTTTATTTACTCCAATAAGGTGATATACAGGGATCTGCTTTAAGTAATATTCTTGTACAAAACTTAGCTCCTGAATCCACCATTGATTTTTCTAATTGTGCAGCAACCTGCTGCGCAATCTCTTCTGGTGTTTCTACCAGTATTTCGTCATGAATGACATTTACAATCTTAACTTTAAATAAAAGATCATTAGGTACTAGATACCTTGACCAAAAGTAAACACATGCTAACTTGGTTATTTCTGCAGATTCCCCTTGGATTGGATAGTTCAAAGACATTCTTTCTATGTCCCCTCTTTTCCTAAAAAACTTAGAAACTTTTTCCTTCATAGCAACTGCTGTAGGAGTACTTGCATTCTTAAGTTTTTTATATCTTTCCCAGAAGTCTTTATCCATTTCGTTCTTGAGTTGATTAAACTCATCATAATAGTCTACATAAGATCTCTTACCTGTTACAGGAGAGATTAATACATATCCATTATCAACTCCAAACTTCTTGGCTTCATCAAAGTATGCTTTTAGTCCAGGAAATGCAAAAAAGTAGGCTGCATAAATCTTATTGCCTTGCTCTACGCTTAATCCTAACTGTTCTGCTATACCTATACCACTACCACCGTAGTTAATTGCAAAGCCTGCTACCTTAGCTGACTGTCTTTTATCTTTGTGTTTCTTTTTAATCTCATTTAGATCTAAGCCATCTAGCTCTTCGTACATCTTAGAAGCTACAAACGAGTGCATGTCTCCTAAATCTTTATCATAGAACTCAAGTAAATTATCATCCAAACACTTGTTTACTAGTACAATCTGTTCTTGACCTGTATAGTCACAGCCTACTAGTGTGTTTCCTTCTTCTGCTACAAAACAACTACGTGTTTCTTCATCTGAGGGAATGTTTTGAAAATTAAAATTCTTGGTTGTTCCTGACTTACCTCCACTAGATAAGCGACCTGTGTTCATCAACTGTTTGAACTGAGTATGTATTCTACCGCTTACGGGGTTAATTTGCTCAATCCAGTTATAACCATAGGTGCCTATGTCTTTTTGGGCTTCTTTAAACGAAAGGTAAATCTTGATAATAGGATGTTTGTCTTGAAACTTAATCAGATGGTTTGCTTCTATTGTATGTTTCTTAACTCCTTTCTCCACTACAGAAGTATTTACTCCTATAGCTTCAAAGAACTCTACTACCTGAGCAGGTGAGTTCCAGTTAATTTTAATCTTGTTTCCTCCAGAGAATAAGTCTAACTGATGGTTAATAAACTTATTCATCTCGTTAGTAAAGATAAACTCATTTAATTTTCTAGTAGCTGCATCTGCTTGAGTCTGTACTTTGTGAATCTTGTTAGTCCACTTATCTACGTCTAGCTTCATACCACAATATTCTATGTAAGCTAAAACTAAGACAAAGCGATTGTCTAAGTCAATTGATACTTTGGATCCTGCAGCAAATAGAATTACTTCTTGAGCTTCTTTAAGAGCATGTAGGTATTTTACGTCATAAGCAGAATACTTTACAAAACCTTCTGTAAGGTTTCCTGTAATATTCTTTCTTTCTTCCTTATCTAATACGACTCCACAGTGTAGTTTTACACAAGCAGCTAAAGAACACCTATGACTTTCTATACCCAAACGAGATGTTTTTTCGCCTAAAAAGGTATCGTATACCTTAGTTGGTACAATTCTCTGATGATATAAGAACTTTAAATCAAACTTTAAGTTATGACCAATAACTCCTTTAGTTTCTAAGAGTTGTTTGTAGTCGTTGATATCAATCGTAGTCAAGTCAACTACAAACTGATTGTCATTGTCCCCTAGCTGAAGTGTGTATAGCTTACAGGTATATGCATCAAATCCAGAAGTCTCTGTATCTATAGCAACCCACTCTAGGTCTTTAAGGTAGTTTAATGATTCTTGTACTGTGCAGAGAGTTATATCAGGTAGGGAAATGTTTTGTTTTGTTACTAGATAAATCATTTTAATAAGGGTTCCACTATCTTGTTATAATCCTTCAATGCTTGGTGTAACTTTTGATACTTCTGATCTTGGCTATAGTTTCCTTCTTCAATTTCTGTAAGGCAGGTTCTATAAACGTCATAGATAAGTTTTCTATCGTAGTTACTTAATTTTAATATTTTGTTAGAAAGCTGTAGCATGTCTTCCGTAGTATCAGTTCCCCATATCCTGTTTAAAGACTTACCTAAGTTCCACACGTGGTGAGGAGTATATAGATTGCATCTAGGACAAGCAGGTAAAAGATTATTTAGATGATAGCGAGTAGCAACTTTAGTTCTACCTACAAAGTGAGCACACTGTAATCCTTTAGGGTCTAGTGTAATCTCACAAGCATGGCATTTGTTAATGTGTGCTCCTCTAACTAACCAAGAAGTTATCTGGTCTAGTTTACTTTGACTGATAGTTTCTTTTTCTAATTTACGCTTAATCTCTTTACGGACTTTCTGCTTTTCTTTCTTCTCTTTCATTACACACGTAGCACATAACCTCTTTGTTTTGTTGGCTATGGCTTTAATTTTCCCACAGTCTGAACAAGGCTTTTGAATTTCCTTAAGTTCAGGTATTCCTTTGACTGGAATCTTTTTTGTTGCTGTTCTCTTTAACATAGTATACAAATATAATAAAGAAAAGGGGATCTAATGACCCCCTAATCTTATTTGGCATGCAAGAGACAATTACAAAGATAACTCAGGTGTGTAGAGAGGGGTGTAGGTTTCAGAAATTAATTCTAAACCTCTGTTGTTAATTGTGTAAGCAGTTCCGTGAATTAGAGACTCACGCTTAGCTTCAATACTCTTATGTCCCATCATATAGTTAGTGAAACGAGTAGTAGCGTTAAACAAAGCGTAAGCTGTGTTCTCGTGTGTTTCATACTCAGTAGTCAAAGCTGTTCTAAAGTCGTTAATACGATTTTTACCCCTAGATGCTTCTCCATCTCCTCCGATAATGTTAATGATAAATTCATCTGTAACTGTTTCAGGGATGTAGATTTTGCTCAATTCCATCAATTTCTCGATGAACTGTTCTTCTTGTGTAAGAGAGTTCTGCAACTGAGAGATAATAACACCTAAACGCTCGTGAGAATTCTTAGTGTGTCTTACACGCTGAGAGTCTCTTAGAGCCATATAAAAAGTATTAGAGCATACTACAGTTACGTTAGTAGTTCCAAAGCCCATAGGAGCACTACCATCATGTGAAGTAAGAGCTGTTAAGAATCGTTTGTTAAAGGATCCTCCAATCTGTACATCTGTTAAAGGAAACTGATAATAGACCTTTTGTCCATTCCCCAGAAACCCACCTCTTTCCCCAGAAATATTAACTCTGGCAGCAGCTTCTAAAAGCATATCAAGGATTTCTTCATTCTGAGTAGGAACATATTTAGATCCTACTACACCAAGACAATTATTGTTGTCTTCACGGAATACTCCGTAAGCAGGAGTAATTTCTCCATCAGGACCAAACAAAGGTTTCTTTGATACAGTCCAATTTGTTCTAGATGATTCTAGCAATTGTTGTTTGTTCATAATTTAGTGGTTTGTTTTTTAATATTTTCGATAAAGTTGATTAATTCGTCTAATTCTTTAATTCTTCCTTGGATCTCACAGTATTCATACTCACTGCTTTGCTCCATTTCTTTTATTATTTTAGTTCTATTAGATAGATACTCTACTAATTTTCCTTTTAATTCTAAATGTCCTAAGGACTCATAGTCTTGCCAATTCATTTCTTTGTTTTATTTTAAGTTTTCTAGCCAGTCTATATCGTCTGGATTACTGGCCATTAGTATTTGGTTAATTCTTTTAAAGTGATCACACTCCCAAACTCCCCCTTTGTATACGGCAGAAACAGGATGTGATGCTACTAGTACGTGGTGTACATCATCGTTAATTAGGGGAGCAAACTTTAAAGCGTCCTTTCCCCAGAAACAGAAAATAAGTCCTGCAGTATTCTCGTTTAGTGTTTTGAATACAGCTTCTGTAAACTGTTTCCAAGGCTCTAAGTGAGAACCTGACTTACCTTCTTCAATAGTTAAAGCAGCATTTAGCATAAGAACTCCTTGCTTAGCCCATGATTCTATATTCATGTCAGTGGGGAAGCTTAATTCATCAGGATAAATGTCTGTTTTAATACGGTTATACATCATTCTTAAAGACGGAGTAATATAAGTCTTTTTTCTAGGAGAGAAAGCTAATCCATGAGCAATAGGTTCCCCTACATTTCTGCCTGGATAAGGATCCATTCCTAAAATAACAACTCTTACTTTTTGAAAAGGTGTTAAATTAAAAGCCTTGAAGACTTCGTCCTTATAAGGAAAGATAGTTTTAGTCTTTCTTTCATTAGCTACGAAACCTCCAAGGGCTTTAAAGTACGGACTTTCTATTGTGTCTTTTAAGTGATGATACCAGTCGTCTGGGATATCAATTAGTTTTTGCATGTTTTAGTTTGTCTCTATCTTTAAGTCCAACTGCTTCTCCATTAGGTTTGTGATACTTTTGTTTATTGATTCTCCTGTTTATAAATGTAATTTTAGGAGATACTTTAACTTGTGACTTTTCACTAAGCAAACCTGGATGCAGTTCTTCTATTGTGTTAAGAACAATATTGTATTTGTTCTTGTAGTTCATCTCTACTTCATAGTAAACACTATGTTTATCTATACCATGAATAACTGAACTGTGGTCTTTTTTAAATATAAAACCAATGTGATCGAAAGTATAATACAGTTGATTTCTTAAGATTGCCATCATTTGAAACCTAGCATTAACTATATCTCTGTGCCTTAAGTTACTTAGAAAGTCAGAAGCTTCTAACTGGTGAACTGTGCAGATAACATCTATGATGTCTAGTTCTGTTTTAGTAAACACTTTAGAATGGATTCTTACGTTCTTGTTGTTTTCTAACGTAGCTAATCTTTTCTTAGTTCTTTCACTGTAATCCTCACTCTTGATCAGCGTCTGGTTGTGTAATTTAAAAAGTTTATCTACTTTTACTTTGCGTTCAACTCTTTCTTGAACTAACGCTTCTACGTTTAAATCTTCGTATACTATTGCTAGTACTCTGTCTACAATATCTTTAACTCTTGGCATATCTTTATTAATTTTTCTCTTCCGTGGTTTTTGTAAATGTCACTTATGTCTTTTCCTAAACTCCCGTGGTGGTATAGAATAGGAATACCATACATTTCTGAAATCTTCTTAGCACCTTCTTCTCCTGCTCTATCTGCGTCAAACCACACATATATATTATCAAATCTTGCTTTAAGTAATTCATAAGCATTTTCTGATATAGGTGTAGTTTCGCTTCTAACAGCAACAGCATTCACTCCAATAGAGTGTAAGGTCATAACATCTTTAGTGCCTTTAGTAATGATTAGAATAGTTCCCTTGTGTGGTAGCTGAGTATAACCCTCTAGCATACCTCCAAAGAAATTAGTTCTAAATTTAACTTTCTTCTCTGCATAAGGACGATAGAGTTTAAACTTATCTTTTTCCTTATACCGATAACAGGGGTCAAACGTATTATTAATGTACCAAATGTTATCTGCTATCCATGCTTTGTCTACTTTTCTTACATCATAGAACTTAAGTATCTTTTCTGTTACTCCGAATTGAAGCCAGTACTCTAAGTCTTTTTGTGTAAATTTTGTAACAGTAACTTTAATAGATGCAGGCTTTATCTCTGCTGGCTTAGGACTTTTGAGAGTGGATACTTCCATCTCTAATCTAAGTCTGTCTTCTAAACTAAAGTTCTTAAGTTGGAAATCTGATTCTATTTTATATAGGATGTCTGGATACTCATAGGCAGTACGCATTTGAGCTATGTCAATTGCATTGTAGTGCACTTTCTCCGTAGCATAATCTACAAAATACAGATTACCTCCTTGACTCCACTTAAAAAAGCAAGTAGCATGCTTGTCAGATCTGAATGGATTCTTATATTTCTTTCTCAAGTCTATTTTCTCACCGAAGTAAAAAGACATTAGGTTTTCTTGCCCTAGTAAAGCGTATAACGTCTTTACATTAGGTCTTATTTCAATGCTTGAGAGATCCATAAGTGTTGTTTTTAACCCTCCTTCAATAAAAAAGGGGTCACAAAAGTAACCCCTTTTCTAAAAAAGAGAACAGATTACTTTTAATTTTAGAAGATATCGTTGATATCTGTGCTAACAGGACTAGTTGCTACTTCACTAGTATCCCAACTCATCATAGGTTCTGACTCTTTGAAAGGAGTTTCAGTTTCGTTTGCGTCAGGAGCATTATTCTCAGTGTATTCTTTGAAAGTAAAACTTCCGTAGAAACTCTTAAAGCCATACTCACCAGTGATTTGCTTAGCTACATAGTCGGTAATTTTACCTTGTACGTTAACAAATACTTTAGTGCATACGTCTTGATATTTTTCGTCTTTAATTCCTAAAAGAACTTTAACACCCATGTTGGCTTTATTGAAGTGAGCAAAGAAGTCTACTAACTCATTGCCTTTACCTTTAGCAATAGAAGCCCAGTTGTCAAGAACAAATGGCTTTTCTTTTGGAGAGATGTTACCATAAGCCTTAAGCAAAGAATAAACTGTTTCTTCTCCGCCTTTAGCTTCACGTACACTCTTCATATCTAATCTACGGGAAGGATCAATAGATGCTTGATACTCACTTAGAGTAGCAAGGTTCTCAGCCCATGTAGTCTTGGTAAAGTTGTCAATGAATTGTTTCTTACCTGCTTGAGACATACGAGTGTCATTATTTACCCACAAAGTAAACTTACCACGCAAATCTGTTTTAAAGTCTGGATGATTCACATACCAGAAGTCAAGACGCATTCCGTTCTCTGACTCATAGGTAGGCTCTTTAACTTTGTCTTCTTCAATACCTAGGATTTTTGCAAGTTCTTTAGCTGTAGGATTAACACTTACAACTTGAACAGGAGCAAATCCTGTGTACAATTTTTTGCCTGCTCCAGGCTCTCTGGTTTCTAATTGATCGAATTTCATAATTTAATTTTGTTTTGTTTTATTTTTTATCTTTTACTGGTGTTTCTTCTGCATAATAACGATCTATTGTATCACATACTATTTGCAAGTCGTTAGGGATAAGAGTTTCTGAAAACATATCCATAGGACTTTTAGCAGGGTAGTTTCTAAAACGATTAGTTACAAACTGATAAGTTGCTTTCTCTTCTTTATCTTCATCTACGTGAGTATAAAGACAGATAGTAAACAATCCTTCTAGTACGATTTGGTTGTCTAATGCTTTACCGATTGTCTTAATCTTCTGACCTACGATATGTCCATCATCTTCAATGTTCTCTGAGTGAGTGATGTAGAATACTTTAAGGTCATTACGAAGCTTACGAGCACTAGTAAGCATATTGGTTACATCTTTTGCAAGAGTAACAAATTTACCAAAACCAATCTCATTGGCTTTTCTCATCATAAGAAAAGACATAGAGTAGATAGCATCATCCATAATGATGTTTTTGATGTGAGGAGCTTTCTCGCTGATCTGTTGTAACAATGCGGTGATTTGATTAATATCATCTACCTCCATGTAATTCTTAGATTCAAGATTGTAAAGCTTTTCTGCTCCTTTGAAAGGCAATTCTTTCCTTGCTACATTAATAATAAATGTTTCTTTTGGGTCTAAAGTCCTTACAGCTGTGGATTTACCAGTACCTGAAGGACCTACGATAGCGATTAGTTTGCTTGACATATAGTTAGTTTATTTTGTTTATTTTGTTTCTAGTAATTTATCTAAATCCTCAGTTATTATTTTCCATCCGTACATAGAAGCAAAGAATCTTGCTCCTGCTTGACAACGCTTTTTATCTTTAGAAGGGAAACTTAAGATTGCTTTCCTTACTTTACTGTTGTCATAAAGTAATTTAGCTAGCCAATCTATAAATTCTTCTTCCTTCTCCATTGTCCAGGTATGTTCCCAATACCACGTAGGAGAACTAAAATCTACGTCATCGTAGTTTACTTCAATCATATTACACATATGAGTGAGTACTTGGGTTAATTCAGGACTAAATTCATCTTTTTTATTCATAGGCTTTTACAATTTTATAATTTTAAATATTTTTCATAATGATTACCTACAGGATTATTCATCTCTTCAGGCTTTGGTAACTCGTCAAACTTTCCGTTAGCTCCATTAAAGTAAAGTCCTACGCTTGAATTTTCTAAGCCATAGTAGCGGTCTTTAAGGAATTTAAGAGAGCGGTATTTGTTACCTAATAGAGATACATCATAGCCATTATGAACTGCTATGTTATATCTTGCAGGACTAAATATACCCAGAACTACTTCGTAGTCTTGGTGTACACCTTTGTTAATGTGGAGTTCTTCCATAGAAGGTTCTAATTTCTCTTCCATTAACTGTCCTTTGTAAGTGTAAGTTTGCTTTTCTGATGCAGGAGTCTGTTGATGGACAATGATATTAGCCATCTTATATCGCTTAGAAAACACGTCTAGCACATAATCCTTAATCATAAAGTCAAAAGTCTGATAAGAACTTAACTTCATCTTAGTGTCAGGAGCTATCTCATTAGATAGAAGACTAATGTGGTCTAGTACAAAGAATACCCAATGGTCTTCAGATCTGTATCTGTAGCCTGTAGTAATTCTTCTACCATCATCTAAGTCTTTGTAGATGTTTTCTCCTATCTGTGGGTTATCGAAGTACGATTTTACATACTTAGCTATACCTGTAGGATTTCTTATATAATCTACTACATCTACAATGTTTTGTAAATTAGTGATAAAGGTTTCTGCAGCTTTTATCTTAGTCATTAACTCAGAACTTACTTTATAGTTTCCTATAGACTTTAATTGCTGTACAGTGACAGTAAGATTGTAATTCTGATGTAAATAAATAGATATAAATGACATCCAGAAATCTGTAGCACTTTCTTCTAAGGCAAAATAAAATATCTTAGGAGTAATTTCTGTATTTCTTGTTGCTTTGTAGATGTTTACGATAGTCATGTATTTTGCAAACTTTGACTTACCTACACCTGATGCAGCAGTAATACAAGTAATAGAACCTTTAGTAAAGCCTCCGTAGTATTGAGCTAATCTAGGAAAGGGAGGAGCAATGGAAGTTATTCCTCCTGCATCCTTAATTTCTTTGTTTCTCTCAATCTGAGCTATTATACTTTCAAAGTTCATCCTTACAAGATTTGATGACTATTGTAGGCAGGTCCAGTACCATTCTTTAATTCTTCACACCACTTAGCTAAGTCGCTTTGTTCTACTCCATCTATCTTTTTAGAGATAAAGTAACCACACTCTCTGATATACCTAATAGATCCTTGTCCTTTTAAGGTATCTATGTAAAGGTCAGTAGCCTTGGCTATTTCATCTAGAGTGTAATCGTATTCTGCTAAGAATTTAATCAATCGCTTAACTACACTTACCTTGTCAGTAGTCTTTCCTGATACTCCTATGTTCTTAGCACTAAACTTAGCGATAAATTCTGTTACCCATGTAATAGGTATTTCAGGTTGTGGTGTTGGATTTGCAATTACTTTAATAGGATCAGAATGTCTAGCAACTTTAAGTGCAGATATTACTTCACTTATGTCAAGTTCTTCAAGTGCTTTAGGTGTCCAACTAAAAGTAGTTCCATTATTCAGAAGTTTGTCTTCGTAAATCCACTTGTCTATCATTTTCTCTTTGACTGCTAGTTCCCATAGGACTTCGTAGAATGTTTTCTTCATTTTCTGTTGTGGTTAAGATTACGTTTATGCCTTTGAATAATTTCTCTTTATTAAACTTAGGCGGGTCTACAAAGATAAGGGATTCTTCAACTTTTTCCAAGTCTTCCATCCACATTTTTTTCATAAAAAGATAGTCTGGGGTTGATTCCAGACTATCTCCATAATATTCATTTTCCATAAATTTTAGTTGATTCTACTTGTTTAATAGATAATTTACGATTAAAGAAATAGCCTAAGCTGTTCCTTTTATATCGTCAAACTCTAGCTTACCTAAAAAAAGATTTTTAAAGTTCTCTTCCATAGCATCTGCCATGTCTGGAGTTACGTTAAACATACTCTCACAGTCAGTACAAGTAGTCTCAATAAGTAAATCATTTGTGATTTCTAAGTGATTACCTCCACAAATAGGACAGGTACAATCCATAATAGCTTCATCAATAATTTCTTGATCTATTGTAACTTGTAAATCATGTTGTGATACTTCATAATACAGAGAGAAGTGTTTTAGTTCTTTTCTAAGAACAGGTTCACTGTATTCAGGATAAACACTCATAATCCACTCGTTGTAGACTTCGTAAGTGTCTAAATCATCTAAGGGGTCTACTGTTTCAGCTTTCTTAGAGTTAACGTCATTAGAAGTCTTCCCATCATCTTCCCAATAAAAAGGATCTTTTGTTTTATCTTCTGTTTTTACAAAGTCTCCCTTAACCTGATCGTAGTAATAATCATCATAGACATCCCACATCCTAATTTGCTTAGCACCTAAGCCTAGATGAGATTCACTACTATGTGACTTCTTACCAGAATGTTTAGGAATATCAAAAGAGGGAAGAGGAAATTCAAGTGGAATGTTTCTTTCAGCCAACATTGTAAGCATCTCATAAGCAAAGCTAAAAGCATTAATCATTAGATTAACACT